>OGJT01000063.1_pt1 | contig 76026 bp, 58 predicted proteins | sample 1572331 | NCBI WGS metagenome assembly OGJT01 (sample SAMEA2582094, study PRJEB24529) | metagenome | biome: Human gut stool | place: China | collected 2011
TCCTTTTTAGGCTTGCTAAACTATATGCTTATCCACACTAAATATCTACTGTCCCAGTCTTACAGTTTAAAACAATACAATAAGGGAAGCCCATTTCAAAACTCCTTTGTGAGTAGAGAAATGGGCTTTTCCTTGTTTTTAGAAGATTCCAGCTTACCGATTGAATTTGTCAGACCACCGGTTTCTATTTTGACACATCCTCTTTCTTATTGCTATAGATGTGCCGTCAGTCTCAATTACCAGATGTGTGCACGCTTCTCCTGCGGTACGAAGAGCTTGTCGCCCTCCTTGACGTTGAAGGCTTTGTACCAGCTGTCAATCATCGGCAGGGCAGCGTTCACACGGCTGACGTTCGGCGAATGTACGTCTGAGTTGACGATGTAGGCAACAAACTGCGGAGCGACGTTGCTTGCCCACACACGTCCCCAGGCAAGGAAGAACCGCTGCTCAGGAGTAAAACCGTCCTTATCGGCCAGCGGGTTCTGCTTCATGCTGTTCTCCAGTGCACGGTAGGCGATGTTCAGGCCGCCGTTGTCACCGATGTTCTCTCCGAGCGTCTTCTCACCGTTCACTTTCAGACCGGGGATGACCTCCTGCTGGCTGAACCAGTCGACAAGCACCTTCGTACGGGCATCATAGTTTTTCTTGTCCGTTTCGTTCCACCAGTTCTTCATATTGCCCTCCTTGTCGAACTGGCAGCCCTGGTCGTCGAAGCCGTGGCTCATCTCATGCCCGATGACAGCACCGATGGCCCCGTAGTTGGCTGCATCGTCCACCTCCGGATCGAAGAACGGCGGCTGCAGGATGGCTGCCGGGAAGTTGATGCTGTTGGTCGTCGGGTCGTAGTAGGCATTGACGGTCTGTGGCGTCATGTGCCATTCTTTCTTGTCGACGGGCTTTCCCCAGCGTTTGGCAATGCGGTATTTCATGGCAGCCTCCTGTACTCCCTTCACATTGTCGAACAGCGACTTTGCATCATCGATAACGAAGACACTGTCCATATTCTGCCACTTGTCCGGATAACCGATCTTGACATCGAATGCCTGCAGTTTTTCCAATGCCTTCTGCTTGGTGTCAGCGGTCATCCAGGTATTCTCCTCAATGCGCTGTGCGAAAGCTGTCTGGAGATTCCTGACCAGTGCTATCATGCGCTGCTTGCTGCTCTCCGGGAAGTATTTCTGCACGTAGAGTTTTCCGACGGCCTCGCCCATGATGCCCTGTACGAACGACAGGGCACGCTTCCAGCGCGGCTGCTGCTGCTGTACACCGTAGGCCACCTTCGTGTATTCAAACTTGCGGTCGGTAAAGTTGTCGGACAGCATTCCTGCCGCACTCGACACGACAGCCAGCTCCATATAAGCCTTCAACGACTCCAGCGGAGCGGTAGCAAGGATCTTCTCTACCTCATGCACCGGCTCCGGCTGACCGACATCCACCTTTCCGCCGTTGTCCGGGAAACCTGTCGCCTTGAGCAGATAGTTCCAGTCGATGCCGGGATAATCCTTCAGCAGCTGCTCCCACGTCATCGGGTGATAGTTGGCCTGCGGGTCACGCGACTTCACCTGGTCGTAGCTGACCTTGGCAATCCGGTCCTCCAGGGCAAAGGCCGCCTCCATCTTCTTCTTGGCAACAGCCGGCGCATTGCCGACCATCTTCAGCAGGTCGTTGTTCAGGCTTTTGTAGGCGGCGACCACGGCTTTCTGCTGTTCGTTGGGATGCGTATAATACTCCGGATCCAGGCCGATGCCGCTCTGGCCGATGCCGATGATGTAGCGGCTGGAGTTCTTGGCATCCACCGTCATGCCGAAGCCCACGGGGAAGGTCCCGTAGCCTTTCACGTCGAGGTCGTACATCAGTTTGAGCAGCTCCTTGCGGTTCTTCACGGCACGTATCTTCGCCAGTACCGGCTTGATGGGTGTGTACCCCTCACGGTTGCGGCGTGTGCTGTCCATGTAGAGATTGTAGAGCGAAGCGATCTTCTGGGCAACAGTGCCCTTCGTCTGCGGCTTCCCGGCATAGTCCTCCACCATCTCACGGATGCGTTTCTTGTTCAGTTCCTCCAGGTCGACGAAGGCACCGTTCATGGGATGTTCCTTGTCAAGCGGATGGGTCTTCATCCAGTTGCCTGCCGCATACTCATAGAAATTCTCACCAGGCCGGACATTGAAGTCCATGTTGTTTCGGTCAATGCCCGACTTCAGTCCCTGCGCCATAGCTCCTGTCGCTACGAGCGAAGCTGTCAAAAGTAGCATTTTTGTTTTCATGTGCTTTGATGTTTTATATGTAGAATATTGATTCTCCCGCCTCATGCCTGACTTGGTGAAAATCCTATAGGCCTAAAACCTTCACGCCGGGCAATCGTTTCACAAAGGTAAGTAAAAAAGCTCAATATTCTCCTGTCTGTCGTTTTTTTTGGTAAAAGACCACCTATCCAGCCACTTTTTTCAAATCTTTTAACAGGTCGTACTGGTCTTGCACCCATTCTGCAATACCGGGACTGTAAGTCCTCTCTGACCTGATAAGTTCTGCCATCACATCTCTTCTCCAGCTACAAGCTGCTTCCATCCCGGCAATGTTATGGTAAGGAGCGGGGCATCAACACGACTGGTGTCTGCCGTCAGCACAATCTGTGACGGGCATCAGCACATCTGCAAGGAAGGCCTGTTCAATCCTGTCGCTATCGTATACAGCAAGGCACCGACGACCGACTTACACGTCAAATGTTTACCGGACAGCACCCTGTTGAGATAGATTTGCCTTATTTACCCCGTCTACGGCTCATCAATCGGTCAGCCTGCAGAACCCTCTCATGTAAAAGGAAACGCCCTGTCTGCCCAGGTAGCCATCGCAGACCTGGACAAACAGGGCGTTTCATGTGCCTATCGGACATTCTGAAACCGGGTGGTCATTCCCGCTCCACCTCGTCCTCATTGAAAAGTACGTCCTTGAGCTTCTGATAGAGGAAAGACAGTGTCAGGAGGAGAATGCCGAGACTGATGAAGACAATGATCTTGCCCAAAGCAGACATTGTCCATACATCGTTGAAGATGAGTTTGCCCAAGACAATGCCGAACTCTGCCAGACTGACGATACGCACCTCCTTGCTGTGATAGCGCATACCGGCACACATGAGAATGAAGGCAGCAAGCCCCAGAGAGAGGGAAAAGGCCGTACTGAAGTTCTCCTCATGAAAGGACGTCACCAGCAGGCGTGTTCCCGTGAGCCACACCAGTGTTGCAATAATGGCAAACTCCGTATGCTGGTTTCTGTTGTCAGGCATTGCGAGCAGCAGTCCGCGCATGACATACGCCAGATAGGCCATTGTCACGAAGGTCATGATCCACCGGAGCAGGTCCGCCTCCGTACTGGCGTTGTTCCACACAGCAGCGGCATATAAACCTGCTGCAAGGTAGACCGTAACGTCGTAAGGCACTTTGTACCTGTCCATCCCGAAGCGGTTGCGCAGGACAAACGCACCGACACACAGCAGCACATTGGCCGAAAGCAGGGAAGCATAGTCAGCGACAGGACTCCCGACATGGATATGGAAGTCGTCCCAGAATGCCACGTACAGGATTCCGAAGCCGACGGCATAGGCAACCGCATTGCAGGGAGAATAGGCAATCAGACGTCTGTCTTCCGAGAACAACTCTCTGTTGCGCTGCAGAATGATGGCGACAACAAAGGCGACCGCACTGATGAACAGCATCACCAGGAAGTTTCCATTGAGGAACAAGGATTCTCCCGGGTCGGCCAAAGGTGTACCCAACAACCTGTAAAACAGCAGCGAGGCAATTGTCAATAAGGAAAGCACAACTGCCCCCACCTCAAATATCCGGTCTTTCTCCCTGGTGAATAGCCACAGGAGAAGCACCGCCTCTGCTGCCCACAGCATGACGAGATTGGCGGTATCGAACTGCATCGGTATGCCGATGGAAACGAAAGTTATCGTCAGAGCCAGCATGAAGTTGCGCAGGGTGTTCTGTCCTGCTATACGGAAGCGCAGATAGAGATAGACCGCCAGGTTGACAACGGCGATGAAGAAAGCGATGAATCCGTCCTTGGCGAACGTCGTATCACAATGTTCCAACATGTAATTGCCATACAGAAGATACAGGAAGCTGTCGGCGGTCACGACCGTCAGCATCGCCCGCCTCATGTTGCCGCTGCACTGTGTCCGCAGGATGAAGATGACCGGCAACAGGAAAATGAGATAGAACAGTGTTGCAAAAGCCAGCAAGATGATGTAACACACAGGTGTGGCCAAATCCCCGCTCGTCAAGGTCGTCATCCATAATATAATGTACGTGAAGCAGAATGCAACGACCGGCAGAATCCCCCATTTCTTGTACATCGCCAGACAGAACATACCGACATTCAGGATACTGATGTAGGTCTGCAGGGTGATGATACTCCCTGAATCGGTGCTGACGATGAACGGAGCAAGGAAGCCGCCGACAAGCGCCGTGACGGCCAGTTCCTTCCTGTCGTACAGGATGGAGACAACCGACATGAAGACTGTGGTGGCACAGAGAATGACAAACGACACAGTCTGCGAAAACAGTTCATAATAGTGGAAGGCAATGGCGGTGATGAGATAGAACACGCCGAAAGCTCCGCCGGCCAGCAGCGAACTGAAAGCATGATAACGCCTGTGCAGCCGTTCAGCCAGAACAAGCATACCCGCTCCAACAGCATAGCCCAGAATGGTCCGTGCCGTCTCATTGATCCAGTTCTGGTCAATGGCATATTTGACGAAGAAGCCGATGCCTATAATGAACACCAGGATACCTATCTTGCCGAAAAGGTTCTCACCGATGAACTTCTCGTAGTTTGTTTCCTTGCCGGAAGACTCATCTTCCACACCGTCACTTGTCGCCTCTTCTGCGGAGGAGCTGACAGGACGCTCCATGACCATTGAGGGTTTCCTGTCCTGCAGACTGTCTGGCTGTTCAGCTGCAAGACTCTTTTGCCCAACGGATTCACCCCCCTGCCTGACCGCATCTTGTGTCTTTCCAACGCTCTTTTCCACAGGTATTTCAACAACGGAGGAACGTGTCGCCTCCGGCTGCTGCCACCAGACGGCAGAGCGTTGAGACTGCACGGTCTCCACCTCAGCCGTCTTCTCAGACTCCCGCTGCGGTTCTGCCGGAACTTTCTCTGCCGTCCGTACCTGCTTTTCCATCTTTGCATCCGATGCCGGTCCAGCCGGTTTCCTTTCTTCTTTTTTCCGGTTTTCTCTCATCATCTGCTGCAGTGCAGAAATTTCTTCATGGATGGTGTCAAGCGAATCACCAAGTGCGTTTATCTTAGAGACCAGCAGAAAACAGATGACAGCCGGAATTCCCAAGAAAGCCAGAAACAGAATCCAAATAAATCCGAAATCCATAGTTCATTCAAATCAATCCAGCTGTAAAGGTAGTGTTTTTCATCATAATCTCCTAATCCTTTTGAGATTTTAATTATTTTCTGTATATTTGCTGGCAATTACATCGCATTTATGAGCACAAAAGAAACGGACAAGACGGTCTCGGTGATTGTCTGTACCTATAACGGAGAGCAGTACCTCCGAGAACAGCTCGACTCCATTCTCTTGCAGACCTACCCCATCCGAGAGCTTATCATCCAGGACGACGGTTCGACGGACGGGACGGTGCAGATTGCGAAAGAATACGAAGCCGGACATCCTCAGGTGAAAGTCTACCTGAATGAGCATAACCTGGGCTTCAATGCCAACTTCGAGACAGCGGCCATGCGTGCCACCTCCGACTTCATCGCCATTGCCGATCAGGACGATGTCTGGTATCCTGCGAAAATCGAGAAGCAGGTGGCTGCCATCGGCGACAAGGACCTCTGCTTCTGCTGCCATCACCGGGGCAGAAGCCGGGACAAGGTTGTCTATGTCACCCCGCAGTACAGCCTTGAAGCTCTTCTCTTCACAGGTTTTGCAGGGCACACCATGCTTCTGCGCCGCGACTTCGCACAGCAGCATGAGCATTGGGCAGGCTACATACACTACGACTGGTCGCTGGCCATCCACGCACAGCTGGGGCAGGGCATTGTCAGGATTGACGAACCCCTGAACTGGCATCGCTCCCATGCCACATCGGCCATTGCACAGGAGAACCTCGCACACGGCATAGACAACAGCACACCGCAGAGGCTGGCACCCTATCTCCATGGCTACCGTAATTACAGACAGTTACAGTCCAAGCCGAACTGGCAGCAGCTGTACACCTATATTTACAACGCCTCCACGCATTGCCAGCCACTGGTGCACCGGATGTCGGGGCTCATGCTGCAGAGAGGGCCCGTCCCTCTGCTGAAGCTCTGCCTGCTGTGTGCCCGCCACCGGAAGAGCATCTATTACAACCAGAATGCAAAGGGACTGATGGGATGGATCAGGAGTTTCTTCTATCCCTTCATCTTCACCTATCACAACGTACAATACGATCTTTAAATACAGGAAAAAGTATGAACATCGCTTTATTGACAGCCGGCGGAACCGGCAACCGCATGGGACAGGACATCCCCAAACAGTTCATGACGATTGACAACGTCCCCGTGATCATCTATACCCTGAAGGCCTTTCAGGAACATCCGGAGATTGATGCCATCAGCGTTGTGTGCCTCCAGGGATGGGAAGTGGTCCTGCAGGCTTACGCCAACCAGTTCAACATCACAAAGCTAAAGTGGATCTTCGAGGGCGGTGACAGCAACCAGCATTCCATTCTGAACGGTCTGCAGGGACTGAAGTCCGAGGGTTGTCAGGACGACGACATCATCCTGGTGCATGACGGAGTACGCCCTCTGGTCTCCGAACGCATCATCTCAGAAAACATCGCGACGTGCAAGGAATACGGCTATGCCGTGACGGGACTGGTGTGCAAAGAAGCCATCATGGAGCTGCAGGGCAACTGCCTGCGCAACATCTCCATTCCCCGAGAACGGCTCATCAGGACGCAGACGCCGCACACCTACCGGCTGGGCACCCTGCTGAAGGCACATGCTGAAGCGAAGGAGCGGGGGGTTGAAAATACCGTCGCCTCCTGTACCCTGCTCGGAGCACTGGGCATAGACGACCAGCATCTCGTAACAGGATCCGAACGCAACGGTCTGAAACTGACCCAGACGGAAGATGTCGACCTGTTCAAGGCTTTGAAGAATACGGAAAAAGAATACTGGCTGAAATGACAGATACCTATTCACGGCAGTTGGAAGAGGCTGCACAGGCAGCCCTGCCCTGGGAGAAGCTGTCGGGCTGCAACATCCTTGTGACAGGTGCCACAGGACTGATCGGAGGCTGTCTGGTTGATATCCTCATGCACAGGCAGCATCGCGACTACACCGTCTATGCCGCGGGGCGCAACAAGACAAGAGCCGAGCGTCGTTTCTCCGCCTATCTCGATGATCCTTCCTTCCACTTCCTGTGTTTCGATGTCACAAAGCCGCTGACACCGGATATAGATTTCCATTACATCATCGATGCTGCCAGCGGAGCTTCGCCCAGCCTTTATGCCACCGACCCGGTAGGCATCATGAAAGGCAATATCTATGGAGTTGACAATCTTCTGGACTATGGCAGGCAGCACCGGCTGCGCAAGTTCGTCTACGTATCTTCCGGAGAAGTGTATGGAGAGGGCGACGGAAGAGCCTTTACAGAGGATTACAGCGGCTATGTAAACCCGGTGGCAGTCCGCTCCTGTTACCCGTCCTCCAAGCGTGCAGCCGAGACACTGGCGGTCTGCTACGCCCGGCAATACGGCCTTGATATAAGCATTGCCCGCCCCTCTCATGTCTACGGCCCTTATTTCAGTCCGTCAGACAACCGGGTCTATGCCCAGTTCATCCGCAATGTCCTTGCCGGTGAAGATATTGTCATGAAGAGCGAGGGGACACAGTTCCGTTCCTGGTGTTATGTCATCGACTGCGCCGCCGCCCTCCTCTTCCTGCTTCTGAAAGGAGAGAACATGACCGCTTACAACATTGCCGACGCACAGTCGAACATCACCATCCGCTCCCTGGCCGAACTGGTTGCAGCCGTCGGGAAACAGAAGGTGGTCATGAAATTGCCGGAAGAGACGGAGAAAGCCGGTTACTCCGTCGTCACAAAAGCGGTCTTCGACACGGCACGGCTGGAGAGCCTCGGCTGGTCTCCGCTCCCATCGCCTATGCAGGAAAAAATAAAAACGACCCTACAAGAACAGAAGGAGGTACAGGAGTAATCTCCGCCTACAGGAATCGTACCGTTACCTGATGGCGGTTGCGCTTGTCCTTTGGGGGCAGGTCGTTGTATTTACCATAGATGATCCGGCAGAACTCCTCGGGTGCAGCAGGGCCGTTGTAGATCCTGCCCTCAAAGCGGATTTCCCCGTAAGGGCGCAGTACATGCACAGGGAAACGCTCGTAAAACCACGTCCCGTAAGTGTGCATGAATTCCCCCTTCCGTCCGAGCAGATGCCCACACAGGCGGAAGAACGGGAACACGCTATGCTCCAGTATTTCATAACCCACCTGTGCCAGACGGGGATGTCCGGGCTGGAGGTCGAAGTTCACGACACAGGCCAGCTTGCCTGCCAGCCGCTGCAGCCGGGGCAGGATTCTGTCTTCATAAGGGAATATGTCGATGTGCAGCCCGCGGTATTTCATGCTCTCCAGAGCCTTCCGGTCTCTGGAGTTTTCTTTTTCCGTACTTATATGTTCGCTCTTCGTATCACGCAGACTGGCCCACGGCTTCAGATAACCGGGGTCGGTACTGTTGTCCTGCAAGACATACTGCGGATGCGGATGCCGTTTCAGATAAGTGCAGAAGCGTCCGTAGTCCTTGTGATCCACCACTATATCTACGTCGTCGTCCCAGGGGATGAATCCTCCGTGACGCAATGCGCCCAGCACGTTGCCACCGTCCAGCCGCCACGTCACCCCTGCTTCCGCCGCTGCTTCTTTCAGGTAGTCGAGCATATCAAGCAGCCGCAGCTGTGCTAGCCTGAGTACAGATCCGTCGGGGTTGTATTCCTTCCGCAGGCTCTCTTGGGTTTCCCCTGTATTGAATGTTTCCGTCATTTTCTTTCGTGTTCGTTGTTGAAAAAACAGTGCCGGCGAGCGCAAGAAAGCCCAGCTTTCAGCTTGCCGAATGTGTCCGGTTTTATGCAAATTTACATAAAAAACATGATTTATAAGCCAATTGGATAAACAAAATGTTGTTCCCAATTATCCGAGACTGTAGATCTTTCGTGGAGGGCAGTCTCATTCTACTTATAAAAAAGATCTTCTAAAGTTTAGAATGGTCAGGATGCTGACAATGAGGACAGAATTGCCAGCTATTTACGGCAAAAGTTTATTTCTCATTTGCTGTCACTTCTGACATTCTTCATTAACACACTGTTTATTAGCATGTTATCTATATTTACAGAATGACTGTAGTGACAGGAAAATAATTTCATAGCTGATCCATCACAAGCGCATTTGCTGTGGATATTTCCCTAAAGTATATTCTTCTATGAAAGATTCTTTATTGTTGGATTATGAAGCTTATTCAGAAAGCTTTCATTCAAGAACAAACTGCTTCTATCCGATTAATATAATACTTAGCGTGATCCGTACTAAGCCTTGACACCATTGGTATGCACCATCAACACCAATGGTGTTTACTCTCGGCACATTGGCAGCAAAGAATCCGTGTGGGGATAAATGATAATTCCCATTGCAGTCCGTTGCAACTTATCATCTGACTATTATAAAATGCGGAGCTTTGATACGCCAGGTATCATTGCTCCGCACATTTCATCAATCATCCCAGACACCTTTCACTTTTGTCCAATCGGGACTGTAGTATGCACTTTCCTCGTCATCTTCATACATCAGAGGATTTTCCTTGCTGTCCGCATGGTCGTTCTCATTGCCACTGCCTGCTGCAATAGGCAGTTCGGACACCACCTGGACATCCAAGATTCTGGGTGGAATATATGTTCTTTTCATAACCTTAATCTTTTTAGTTTACAATAATCTTTGTACCGTTCACGACATAGAGCCCCGCAGGCAGCATGAGCATTCTGCTTTCACCGACGTTGAGCGTCACGGTCTCAACCTTCATGCCGTTTGCATTGTAGACTGTGAAGCGGACAGCCGTTGCAGCCGTTGCCGTGATGTGACCCTTTCCTGTCCGGATGACAAGGTCGGCTTCGCGACTGAGGTCGGTGATGCCTGTTGCCGTATTGTCATAATCGGTAACGACATCAAAGCCAGTCATCTCCTTAGCACCCTGACCACTTTGGTCGTAGCGGTAGCAGGCGCGGAACGGATAAACGTAAACTGACGAATACGCTGGGAGGAGATTTCTGGAACTAAGGAACCTGTCTCCAGAGAAGTAGAACACCTTATCTTTGTTTTTCTCCAGCTTCATGCCGGCATAAGAGCCGCAGTTGCTGAACCGGTAGGACACATCTGCTATCGTGCCGGTCGCTCTCTCTCCGGGGTAGGTATAGTCGGAAGCATCCCGCTTGTCAGCAGACGCCATCACATCCGCGCCGTACTGTGTAGCGATGAAGGAAATCGTTTCATCCACAGGAGCGTTGACGACCTTGACCATGTAAGGTACATTCGCCTCGGTGCTGCCGCCCTCGACCCGGTCGAACTTTGCCGAAGCATAATAGTTGCGGGCTGAAGCCGTCTCTGGGTTCTTCAGGAACAGACAGTCTGTCTCGTGCATCTTCAGCACTTCAAACGAGCATGCGTCCTCCGTAGCATTGGTGTGTACGCCATCTGTCAACGAGAGTGTGAACGGCAGGATGATGGACGCATTCGCCACCTTTCCGTTCTTCGGAATGGTTATCTCCCGCCTGTAAGTCGCATAGTTCTCGTTGGGAACGGTAATCCCGTACGGAGCATAGAACGGCTGCCGGTCGGTGATGACGATGTTCTTGCAGGCACGGTAGTCACCGCTCTTCGTCTTCTGCACGTAGTTGTCTTCATTGTAGTTGGAACGCTCGGGGAAGTAAATCAGGCAGTTCGGGTTCAGCAGTCCCTTCATGCGGTTCATCTCGGCCTTCTCCGGGATATGGACGGAGTATAGGTCAGTATAGTCAAGGTAAAGCACCTCCTTGCCTGTGGCATTCTTCGCCTCAAGTGCTTTGGTAAGCGCCTCTTCCATCATCGGGACAGTCAGATAGGCATTGCCCGTAGGAATCTTTTTCCCCGTCTGCGCATCAAGAGCGACGAATCTACCGCCGAACATCGGTTTGTCCGTATCTTTGCCGTCAAGGTTGTAGCAGGTGTGATCATAGAGCTTGGTCAACTCGCACTGGGCTTTGTAGTCTTTGACGATAAGGTCGATGTCCATCAGATAGTAGGCATAGTAGCGGTGTTCCATTGCCGTGGTCGGCGCAATGTTCCAGCGCGTCTCGTCTCCCGTGAAGAGATAGCATTTCTTTGAATTATTGACGGCAATCTCAATGTCTTCCGTAAAGGTTCCTCCCTGCTCACCATAGAGTGCCTCAGAATAAGGATACTCCTTCAATGTGGTCGGTGTCGCACCGGTATTACCATTATCCAACTCGTCAATGTTGCTGTACTGAAAAGGCTTGTCACCACACATCTTGGTGCTCACCTTCATGTCGGCTCCTTCCCTGCCCGTAGCTGCGTACTGCTTTCCGTCGCCGAAGCTGTTGTAGTAGTCTGACTTGACAAAGTAGTAGCGTGCATGGCGGATTCCACCGGGATAAGTGCTGTCACCATATTTGCTGTACAGGTTCTCGAAGGTGAATTTGCACCGCTGCGTGTCACCTATGAAGTCCTTCGGCACATAGAAAAGGAACTTGCCACCGGAGACCTGGAAGTCGTTGGAGGTGAACTGCTGCATCAGCGTAGGGCCGTTTGCCTTCAGTGAATGGCAGATGATGTCGATAGAGTTGATGAACGGATCCAGCGCCTCGAGCGTCAGTTCAAAGATGACGAGTGCCTTTGAGCCAGAAGCCAGACCTGACACCTCGAACTTGACAGCATCGTTGTTCAGATTGGGCACATCTATGGTTCCGTCAGCCCCTGCGGTTACTTTCACCTCCTTGTAAGGGGTGTTCTTGTCCGTTCCATAAACCTTCAGAGTATACGGTGAAGGCGTGAAACCCGGATTGACAGCCTTTCCCTGTGCCTGTGAGTAGGTGGCAAAAGAATTGCCCCTGTCTTGCAGCTGGGCATTGCCCCCCTTGTCAGGCATTGAGATATATAAAGTTTTTCCATCAATAAGTCTTCTGATATGATCACCATCCTTCTGAAATACCGAAGCCTTTGTAGAACTGTTAGTCGAATACAGATAATACCTTCTATCAGCATGATGGGCATACAGATAACGGCCCTCGCTATAGAGTTTACCGCTGCCTTTACCGGTCATTGTCCAGACCACCGGTCTGTTTTCCTTCCACTTGCCATCTGGCTGAAGATAGAATGTCTTAGTGCCAAAGACTCCTCCTTTTGCCGTGATATAGAAGCCATCATCATGGGAGACACTGCCTTCACTCGTTGCCGTACCATAATGATATCTGATCTTGGCACCCGTGATGCGATACCCCAGCGGGATGTCTGTTTCGTCCTGCGACTTGGTCGAGGTGGGTGTCTCTATATAGTAGGTGTTATTGCCCACAGCATAATAGAGTTTTCCTCCGTTGCTGAGTGCCTGGATGTCACCGGCCTTTGCGGTTGTCGGCAGCTTCTTGTCATTTGTGACGGCATCCTGCTGATAGAGATGGTTGTTCGCCATAAGCTCTCTGACATTCCGGTAGTCGTAGCTGAAATAGGTCACGCCGCTTTTGCTGTTCGGTTTGATTACCCCCAGGTCCAGCTTGCTGGTGGCAAAAGGAACATCCACCATATTGACACCATCCTTGATAATCATGGAAGGAGAGCCCGGTGCCACGGCTGCCTGGAAAGGCCCTTCCGCCGTGAAGTAAAGCTCGCACGATTTGATGGTTACTCCATAGAACTCGTCCCGCTGCCGCCAGAAGTAGAAGTAAAGGTTGTTGCCCATGTCGGTTTCTTCCCTGCTGGTCCGTGCAATGACATACTCCTTGGATTCATTGCTTCCTCCCATTACATCTGTTTTCGCTTTTGGATGATTAATATCGAACTTTTCATCCGTTTCATACATGACCTTGTTCATGCTGGCAATCGGCATGGTGTTGACCTTTTTTCGATTAACGTTGTTCAGCAGTACGATGCGGTAGCCGGTAAAGCGGAAGCCTTTGGGCAGGGAGATGTTCATACTGGTCGTAACGTTCTTTCCACCCATTATGACATACATTCCCTGCCCGGCATCCAGAGAGATGTTTCCTGCCGGGTCTTTCAGCTGTCCGCCTTCCACCAGGTCCGTCTTGTCGGAGACGGTAAGCGTCAGCGGCAGCTGGTTGTGCCGCCACAGAGAACTCCAGCCATGCTGGAAACCGATCTCGTTGTCATAGGTCAAACCTGCGACCAGCTTTCCCGACTGGGGGCTGATGGTTACGTTCTGCGCTTTAGAAACGGAAAAAGAGGCAAGTATTGTCAATAACATCACCACACGCTGAAACAGGTTCAGCCTTCGTCCCCTCCTTTTTAATAATAAAGACAGGTGCTTCATAAAAACTTAATTTAATTTCGTAAATATTTGTATTGGTCTGATGAATACCAAAGTAATTTCATACTGATTTTTTCAGACAACCCTTTAAGTTGAAACATTGATTTCACAAATTTAGGAAAACATTTCAGCACCTCCAAAGTCCTTTACAAACAACCGATTCCACAACACTGACTAATATGCGCATACACATAGATTGACGGTTATTCAACTATTCATGAAATCAAAATTACTGAATTGAAGCCATCAATGCGTACAAAAGAAGTTACAATAAGTACAGTTCACAGAACTTTTCATATAGAAAAACCGAAATCTACGACTGGAAAACAAAGCCGGTGAAAAAATACTGAAAAAAACGGAAGAAACCGGTCTTAAAGATGAAAATAAACCGAGGAAAGCAACGTTTTGTTGTTTATTTTTATTAAATTTGCGCAAACATAATAAAATAACCGCAAAGGACATATCGTCTGACTTTATATAATAACAAGATTAAAAATCCTGTTCATGGACAATAACCTGATATTCTCCTTAGGCTGCTTTTCCTATATCCTCTCCTGCATCTTTTTCGCAGCAATAAGATGGGGGCACGTATGTTCGCCCTATGTAAAATATGCAGACCAGTTCTTCCCCGCACGGAAAATAAGCATTTTCTTTCTCCTCTTCGCCATCATCCTGTTTCCTTACGTATTCCATCCAATGCGTCCGGAGGCGTGGATACTGGTGAAGTTCTACAATATTCTCGTCATGCCGATGGTATGGATAATACTGTTCCACAAGTACTTTGACCCTTCAGGCTATAAGCGGGAGAAACACAAGCTGCGGCTGATGGCGTCAGTCCCGATACTGATTATCCTGCTGCTCTTTGTCCTGAGCATTGCCCCGAAGAACCTTTCAGAGCAACAAATCAACCAGATAACCTACATCGGAACCAGCATCGGCGCATTCCTTTTCGGCTATCTTGTCTATTCGACTTTCTGGCTCTATCGCAAGACCAATGAATACAACCGGGACAACTACTCCAACGAGGAGGAGTTTCCGGTACGTTTCGCCAATTATGTTCTCTGGCAGCCACTGGTGTACTCGCTAACAGGCTGGATCGTCCTTTTCGTGGACAACCGCCTGCTGAAAGCCTGCTTCGACTTCCTGCTCAGCGGCTGGCATATCGTCATCCTGCTTGCCTCCCTCCACCCCAACCGCAGCAATGCAGATGCCATGCAGAAACTGGACGAGGTGATAGCACAATACATCAAGCGAAAGCATCTCATTCCACAACCCGATTACAACGAGCCGGAGAATACTATAAGCATCAGTGCGGAAAGGGTGAACCTGATAAAGGCAGACATTCTCGAGATCGTAGAGCGGAGGCAAGGCTTTCTCAATCCCCATCTGACACTTGCCTCCGTGGCGGCACAGACCGACTACGGACGGACCTATGTCTCAAAGGTCTTCAAACAGGAGTTCGGAGGGTTCTACAATTACATCAACCGGCTGCGGCTGGCCTACGCAGCCCGCTATGCTGACGAACACCCGGAAGCCAGTCAGGACGAGATAGCCCGACAGTCGGGCTTCAGCAGCCGCATCAGCCAGTGGCGGGCAGCCGGACGACTGGCAAGAAGGGAGGATGCAACCGTCTAAAGAAACAGCCATGAACCAGCAGATAAACCTCTTCAACAGTCTCCTGTTTACCGAATGGGCCACGCTTGTCACCTTGGGTATATGCCTTCTTGCGCTTCAGAAACACAAGAAACCAACCTACCCCATCTATACAAGGGCACGTTACCTGCTCGGCATCGACTTCCTGCTTTTCGCCCTGGATCCTTTTCTCTACTGGCTGACAGAGGAAGGTATCTGTCGGATTCCGCAGCTGGGAGTCATCAGCCTGGGCCTGTACCTTGTTGTGGCAGTACTGCTTTCCATGACTTATATCCCGTTTGTCCAGCCTGACTACATCACCCGCAAGAAAGTATTCCTCAATATCCTGCTTCTTGCCGGCAGCCTTTCCGCCCTCTTCTCCGGAGCTGTCACTGGCGGCATCTTCAGTCTGGCAAGCCGCATTGCGGTGACGGCAGTGCTTCTGGTGACAGTCTGCCTTTTCGGAATCCGCTTCTACAGCTACTACCAGAAGGCACAGCAGAAGATGGACAACTTCTATGCTGACAACTTCAAGCAGTCCATAACCCGTCTCTCAAGCTCGGTAACGCTGATTGTTATCCTGGGAATCTCAAGCTGTTCCGCACCTTTCTTTCCGCACTGGGGAATAGCCATTCACAAGACGCTCTGCTTTCTCTCAGCCATCTACGTGTTCCTGTCGTTCATCAATTACATGTTCAATGTCGATTTCGTCGCACTGGCTGTCGGGCTGCCGCAGGAGAACGGAAGGCTCAGCAAAAGCACCATAGAAAAACTTCAGCGGCATACCCGGCGCTGGCAGGAAACGCCCGGAGCCCTGACAAAGAACATCACAATCAACGATGTCTCCCGCCAGCTGGGCACCAACCGCGCCTATCTCTCACTCTATCTCAACACGTATCTGAACACCACCTTCACAGAGTGGATAGGACGTATCCGGCTCAGGAAAGCCAAGTCGCTGCTGGAATCCGATGCCATAATGACCATGGAGCAGATTGCGGAGGCTGCAGGATTCACGTCGGCCTCGGCGTTCAGCCATTACTTCAAGGCGCATGAAGGACTCTCGCCAAAGCTATGGCGCAGACAGAACCGGCACAGGAAAACAACACAAGCCGAAGGAAAGGAGGGTACAGAATGAACAGCCCGCTCTTCGACAGCATCTATTATTACATACTGCTTTATCTGACGATTACCCCGTGCATATTCGCACTGAGCCTGGTCTTCACGGTCTTTCCCAACCACGACGCCGACAAATGCTACCGACAGGCCCGTTATGCCATCGCCACAGGTCTGCTGCTGGCTTCTGCCCTCTGCTTCATTCACTGGTACTTCCGCCTCAGAGAACAGTCTCTTTACTATTCCGTCGCAATCAGTCTGGGTGCGCTGTACCCTGCCCTTGTCCTGTTCATCATGGCATTCAGCTCCATCATACGCCAAGAGAACATCAGGCCGGAACACCTGGAACGCAATTTCCTCCTCGCCATCGCCTGCATCATCCTCCTGTGGGGAGGAGGATTCGGCGGCAGTGCCATCCGCATCACCCTACTTGTCGTTGTCTCAACGGTTTTCTTCGCAGAGACCATCATCCTTTGCCGATTGATGCGGAAATCGCTCAACAGACAAACAAGGACACAGAAGCAACAGCCTTCTGTCAATGCTTTCATACAGTGGCTGCAACGTTCCATGTACTGGGGCATCGCCATTGGAGTGACGGGAGTCGCCGTCATGATGGTCAGCAAGAAGGTCGCCCTTCTGCTATTGTCCGGCTTTGCCATCTACCCCTGCTACCTTTTTGTCTCCCTTCTCAACTATGCCATGCACTTTGAAAAGGAAGCACTGGAACAACAACCCTCCGCACTCTCAAGGCAACAGAAGAAAAACAGGAAGATAGAAACCGACATACGGCAGTGGATAAGTGAGAAGCGGTACATGAAGAGCCAGCTGACACTCAACGATGTGGCACACCAGCTGCATACCAACCGCACCTATCTCTCACAATACATCAACATGGAGCTGAACATGCCTTTCGGCAGCTGGCTGTCTCAGCTGCGCCTAAACGAAGCCAAGCAGATGCTTGCTGAAAATGCTTCGCTCAGCATCACGGAAGCTGCTCTGGCCTGTGGCTTTTCATCCGTCAGCAACTTCTCCCATCTCTTCACAGCTCTGGAAGGGATGACACCACAGCAATGGAGGGAAACGCAAAGGAACAAGGAGCAGCCATAAACAGCGGGAGATGAACATTCCGAATCCAGGTGGAATCGTAATAAAAAAGTGTGGTTATGTTAGGACTAAAGAATGTTAATATAAGCTCTTTGCTTTATAAACCTCAGTTATTCAACTAATTTCGCAAGAAACAATGAATTTCCGATTTGCATGGAATCTTATCAGGAGAATGTGCGGAGAAAATAGAAAGGCTGCGGGAGAAGCTGCCATTTTCTATTCGCGGCCCGAAGATGAGGCTACAAACACACATACACTTTCTGAATACAAGAAACGAAATGGCAGGAAAGACACAGGAATTTCCGAATAATTGTCCTGATAAATTACCACTTCCTTGCCAGTAGAACAAGTGAAAAGAACCGTTCGCCGGACGACAAGGAGAAACTGACAGCACACAGCGAGAAAGGACATCTTCCAGATTTATAAACTTCTTATAATCAACAAGATAAAGAACACCTTTCAAAAGAGGCTTAGTTGCGTCCCTAACAGGCCTTAGTTGCGATGCAAGTAAGCATTAACTGGAAGCCAATCAGGCGTCAGTTGGAACGCAAGTTGTACACGTTTGAAATCCAGGTGACTGATTCTCCGTTTACAGGTGACTGGCATGAACAAGAACAACCGGTGCTTTTGAGCTGTAATTGTAAAAATCCTTTATCTTTAAAGGAGGGTGACATACAAAAGTCCCTGGGCGAGGTACAGGAATACAGACATTAAGGACAAGGGATAAGAATCGGTTGTAATATCAGATCAAGCAGGGTGAGCAAACAACAGAGAATCTGTTTTAGGGGCTAAAACCATTCCGGCTGATTCTAAAAGAAAGGACGCACCCGACACTTCAATTCTTTGCAGCACTTACGTTAAATGGTATGTTACATTTACAAAAACAAAAGCAATGGGGATATCAGCTTCAGGCATTCTCTACTGCATACGAACAAGCCGGATAAAACAGAGTTGTAAGGAAATTACATACATATCCGTAAATATACCAATTTTCAGAAGATACATTTTTTTGATAAGAAATAGTGATATTTATCTATTAATTCAACAAAATATAGTATATTTGCACCCGATAAGAAACTGACACATCTGCCAGACAATAAAAATAATTGCGCAATAGCGCAATAGGCGGAGATTGTCAAGGACAGGATACCAACAATGACTACATTTATATTGACATACATACGACATTCTTAATCTCAGCAAATTCCTGCCGTTGTCATGCGACACTGTTCCGCAGACACCGGGAGAAACCGTCGGATACACACATCGCACATCCGTCGGAACAAATGCCGGATAAACGCTGCTGCCTGTCCCAAAGGAAGGCTGCAGCCAGAGGAAGACGAGGGAAGACAGTCCCTCCCGGCGAGTACAACAACAATGGAAAGAAAAGGTCTTAGTTACATTAACAGAAGGAAATAACTACCAAAATCCTATTATTATGGGATATTTTTAGTTACCAGTGGGACTTCATCGTGAGATGGGGTCCCACATCTTTTATTGCCGGCAGGCAGACGGATAGACAGATCGGCACAGATGACGGGCAAGCTGTCAAGTGGTCCTTCCCATTCACCTGATAAAGTGTTTGACCGGCAACAGGCGGCATTCCGTTTCATGACACTTATCCCGTAAGCAAATGAAAACAACAATCACACTCACATTCTGCTGAGATACCGTTTCTTTTCCGTATCTTTGCTGACGGAATACAAATCCATCAAACAAAAAGAAAACATGAACATAGGAGACAAAGCACCGGAAATCCTGGGAACAGATCAGGATGGGAAAGAAATCAGACTGAGTGACTACAAAGGACAGAAGGTCGTACTCTACTTCTATCCAAAGGACTCGACAGCGGGCTGCACGGCACAGGCCTGCAACCTGCGCGACAACTATGACGCACTGAGAGCCAAGGGGTACGCTGTCGTCGGTGTCAGCATACAGGACGAGAAATCACACAGGAAATTCATCGAGAAGAACGGACTGCCTTTTCCGCTCATTGCCGACACAGACCTGAAACTGGTGGAGGCCTTCGGCGTGTACGGCGAGAAGAAAATGTACGGACGCACCTATATGGGTACTTACCGCACTACCTTCATCCTCAACGAAGACGGCATCGTCGAGCGCATCCTCGGCCCCAGACAGATCAGGACCAAGGACCACGCAGCGCAGATTCTTGCTGAAGACAAGTAGACACGATACAGATACCGGGGACGAAAGAGTCGCGACAGCGCCGTCATCACCTGCCGGACCTCCGGAAAAGGACAAGAAAAAGAAAGCCCCGGCTCCACATTCCGTGAAGCCGGGGCACTGTCCTTTCTCTCAAATTTCTAAATTACGTTTTTTGAACTCAGGCAGCGATGTGGTTGTTCACGTTTACTGCCTTTGCTACCAATGCTGCAACTACTACAGCGGCTAATACTACTGAAATCATAATCTTCTTACCTTTTAATGGAGACCCTCTGTCTCCTGTTCTCAAATATGTTATCCTTAATCTTTACGCCTGCAAAGGTAGAAAGAATTAAGCCAGCGGGCAAGCAAAACACCCCTGGGCTACACTTTCCGCCATATTAATTACCTTGCGTCAAGCCGGTTGACATTCGTCAAGCACATAAAGTTTGCTGTTCTCGAATATTTCAAGTACCTTTGTTCATCCAAACCGACAAACACACAGAAGTATGGAAAAGAACCAGGAACTGCGCAACGCATGGGAGTTTGTTGAACATACAGGCATAAGCATATTCCTTACAGGAAAAGCGGGGACAGGCAAGACGACATTTCTACGCACCATCAAAGAACACAGCAGCAAGCGGACCGTTGTCGTCGCTCCGACAGGCGTGGCTGCCATCAATGCCGGAGGAATGACGATCCATTCATTCTTCCAGCTGCCCTTGTCCCCCTTCATCCCCAACGCCAGCATCAGAAACCGCTTTGACTACAGCAAGGAGAAACGCAGAATCATGCGCACCCTCGACCTGCTGGTCATCGACGAGATAAGCATGGTAAGGTCTGACGTGCTGGATGCCATCGACTCCGTACTGCGCCGTTTCCGCGAACACGACAGACCCTTCGGGGGCGTACAGCTGCTCATGATCGGCGACCTGCAGCAGCTCACGCCTGTCGTGACACCGGAAGAGGAGAAACTGTTGCAGCAGTATTACGATACGCCTTACTTCTTCGGATCGAAAGCGTTGCGCAGCATCAGCTACGTGACCATCGAACTGACACACGTCTACCGCCAGCAGGACGACACCTTCATCAACTTGCTCAACAACATCAGAGAAGGGCACGCCACGGCTGCCGACCTGCAGCGGCTGAACAGACAATGCCAACCCGCTTTCCAGCCGGAAACAGGAAGCGACTACATCCGACTGACCACGCACAACCGGATGGCAGAGAGCTACAATGAAGAACAGCTGCGCAACCTGCCTTCAAAAGCCTGCACGTTCAGAGCAGAGACTGACGGAAACTTTCCAGAATACAGCTACCCGGCCGACTTCAACCTCACCCTGAAGAAGGGGGCACAGGTGATGTTCATCCGCAACGACAACAACGGACGCTACTACAACGGACGCATCGGACACGTGACTTACGTTGACAGCAGCAAGATTGTTGTCCTGTGTCCCGGAGACGATGAAGCCATCGAGGTGGAGGCGGAGACATGGGAGAACACGAAATACACGCTGAACGAACGGACGAAACAGATTGAGGCCGAGGTGCAGGGCACTTTCAGACAGTATCCGCTGCGCCTCGCATGGGCGATAACCATACACAAAAGCCAGGGACTGACCTTCGAACACGCCATTATCGACGCACAGGCAGCCTTTGCCTCAGGGCAGGTATATGTCGCCCTAAGCCGCTGCAAGACCCTGGAAGGGCTCGTCCTGGCCTCCCCCATCAGCAGCCAGGCAATCATCAACGACAGCCGCGTAAGCGACTACATATTCCACCAGACCGAACAGGCAGCACGAAGCATCCAGGCTCTGCCCGCCCTGAAAGAAGAGTACTACCGGCAACTGCTCATAGAACTGTTCACATTCAGCGAAATCAAGGCAGCAGAAGCAGCACTCTTCAGGGTGCTGACGGAATTCTTCTTCAAGTTTCCGAAGATTACAGCCCTCCACAAGATGGCACTCGCCGATTTGGAGACACGCATCATGACTGTATCGATGAAATGGGGAAATCTTATCCGAAAGATGACTGCCGGACAGCTGCATGAACAGGACTTTATGGAAAGGGTCAGAAAAGGCACACTCTATTTCCACAGCCAGCTGACAGAACTGTTCAGCCATATGCTCAATATGACAAAAGAGCTGCAGACGAACAACAAGACTGCCGCAAAGCGGTTTGAAGCAGCCTTCTCCGAGCTTCAGCAGACTTACAATGCCAAATGCGATCTGCTGGAAAGCATTAGGGAAGAAGGATTCTCCATACCCCGATACCTGGCAGCAAAGCAGGAAGCCATCCTCAACAGTCTTGACGATGGAAAGGGAAGAAAACGCAGGAAGAAAGAGGCAGGCACACCACCGGCGACTCCCAGGCCAAGTACCAACGAGGTGACCTTCAGCCTCTTCAAGGAAGGCAGGAAGATTGAAGAAATCGCAAAGGAGCGGGGATTAACCGCCGGAACGATTCAGGGACACCTCATCCCTTACATCCAGAAAGGGGACATAAGGATAGAAGAGGTAATGGGCAGTTCCAAAGTCAATCTCATTAAAAGAGTCATAAAGGCTGTGGGGACTGACAGCGGCATGAGACCCATCAAAGAACTCTGTCCGTCCGACATAACCTACAACGACATCCTGATGGTGATGAAAACGACGCCCCACTGACAACGCCGGAAGACAGAACCAAAGACTCAGGAAAGAGACACCACGGAAGAGGGAAACAACTGATGAAACAGATGAAAAGAACAATGCAAGTAATAAAATGTACCGCATACAACATTTTTTGTGCTGCAGGAAAAAGAAAAAGGACTGTTTGACCTTGTTTTCTGCAGAAAAAGTTTTATCTTTGCACGCCGATTCAAAACAATTATTGAGCAGCAATCAAATTACGTTTAAATAGTTATTAGTTAGTTAATAGTCATTAATAGTCATTTTAAGTAGCCGGAACACCCCTCGTGATGAAGAGTAACCGGCAAAACCTTTAAATAATAAATTTAAGTTATTTAGTTAAGTGGCTGAGTGTATGTCTGCGTGAGCAGGTATACACTTTTTCTTTTCATGCCTTTTCCGGCATTCCTCTTCTGTTGATTCCAGTACAGGATTCTTTCCTGAGAAGCAAAGACACTTCCGGAAAGATTCGGTACATATCTCCTGAAATACTTTGCAGAATAATGGGAAAATACGTAATTTTGCAGCAGAAAGTTCCATTTTTAAGGTAAGAAACATGGCTAATTTAAGATTTGAAGCAGTCGAGGAAGCTTTCAGGAAACGCCCCCTCGAGGTCAGCACGCCCAAAGAACGCCCGGGAGAATTCTACGGGAAGTATGTGTTCAACCGCACGAAGATGTACAAATACCTGCCTGTTGACATCTATCAGAAGCTGGTGGATGTCATCGACAACGGAGCACGTCTGGACCGTTCCATCGCCGATGCCGTGGCACAGGGCATGAAGAAGTGGGCAGAAGAAAACGGTGCGACGCACTATACCCACTGGTTCCAGCCCCTGACAGAAGGCACGGCAGAGAAGCATGACGCCTTCGTCGAGCATGACGGAAAGGGCGGTATGATGGAGGAATTCTCCGGCAAACTGCTCGTCCAGCAGGAGCCGGATGCCAGCTCCTTCCCCAACGGCGGCATCCGGAACACTTTCGAGGCAAGAGGCTATTCGGCCTGGGACCCGACAAGTCCGGTCTTCATCATCGACGATACGCTTTGCATTCCGACCATCTTCATCTCCTACACAGGCGAGGCACTCGATTACAAGGCACCGCTGCTGAAGGCACTGCATGCCGTGAACCTTGCCGCAACTAAGGTATGCCACTATTTTTACCCCGAGGTCAGACAGGTACACAGCAACCTCGGCTGGGAACAGGAATACTTCCTCGTTGACGAGGACCTCTATCTTGCCCGTCCCGACCTCATGCTGACCGGCCGTACTCTCATGGGTCATGATTCGGCCAAGAACCAGCAGATGGACGACCACTATTTCGGCATTATCCCCGAGCGTGTACAGGCCTTCATGAAGGATCTTGAAATACAGGCACTCGAGCTGGGAATTCCCTGCAAGACACGCCACAATGAGGTGGCACCCGGCCAATTCGAGCTGGCACCTATCTTCGAGGAATGCAATCTGGCCGTAGACCACAATATGCTGCTGATGTCGCTCATGAAGAAAATCGCTCACAAACACAGCTTCCGTGTCCTCCTGCACGAAAAGCCGTTCGGAGGCATCAACGGATCAGGCAAGCACAACAACTGGAGTCTGTGTACCGACAGCGGCATTCTTCTCCATGCCACAGGGAAGACACCGGCAGACAATCTGCGCTTCGTCGTCTTCATCGTCGAGACGCTGATGGCTGTTTACCGACACAACGGACTGCTCAAGGCTTCCGTGATGAGCGCCACCAACGACCACCGTCTCGGTGCAAACGAAGCCCCACCGGCTATCATCTCTTCCTTCCTCGGAAAGCAGATCAGCGACCTGCTCGACCATATAGAGAAGGCCGACAAGGACAACCTCTTCACCCTCAGAGGAAAGACCGGAATGCAGCTTGACATCCCGGAGATTCCGGAACTTTTCATCGACAATACCGACCGTAACCGGACTTCACCCTTCGCCTTCACCGGCAACCGCTTCGAATTCCGTGCTGTCGGTTCAGAAGCCAACTGCGCATCGGCCATGATCGTGCTCAACACCGCCGTTGCCGAAGCCCTGACCGACTTTTCGGAACGTGTCGACGCACTGACGGAAAAGGGAGAAGAACAGACCTCTGCCATCATCGACATCCTCCGCGAGGACATCAAGGCCTGCAAGCCTATCCGCTTCGATGGAAACGGCTATTCTGACGAATGGAAAGAAGAAGCTGCCCGGCGCGGACTCGACTGCGAGTCAAGCTGTCCCGTATGTTTCGACCGCTATCTTGACAAGGATTCCATCAGAATGTTCGAACAGATGAACGTGATGAAACACAACGAGCTGGAGGCACGCAACGAGGTGAAGTGGGAGACATACACAAAGAAGATCCAGATTGAAGCACGTGTGATGGGCGACCTCGCCATGAACCACATCATCCCAGTAGCCACGCACTACCAGAGCCAGCTGGCAAAAAACGTCCAGAACATGGTTGACATCTTCGGCGACGTAGAAGGGAAACAGCTCAGCGAGCGCAACATCAAGATCATCAGGGAAATTGCAGAACGCACCAACATCATCGAGTCGGGTGTAGAGGAACTGGTCAATGCACGCAAGTACGCCAACAGAATTGAGGACCAGCGCAAGAAAGCTGTGGCCTACCACGATACCGTAGCCCCCAAGATGGAAGCCATCCGGTATCAGATTGACAAGCTGGAACTGATTGTCAGCGATGAACTATGGACGCTTCCTAAGTACCGGGAGTTACTCTTCATCCGATAAAAACGACGGTTTCATCGTATTCCAGAGCCGTAATAAAGCCCTGAAGAAAGGCTGTTTCAAAATGTGTATCCATGAGTAAATTGATTTACGAATGCCCCCTGTATCCGTAAACAAAAGCCTGTGGCAGGTATCCTAAGCACGTGTGCCTGTATTTTGAAACAGCCTTTTTCCGTTTGTCATAAGCAACAATCCAAGAAGAAAAAAACTGTACTCTCAAATTATCTTCATGGAAAAAAGAAATTCTTTACATGAAAAGAAAAATTTATCTTCATGAAAAAAAGAAATTCTTTTCATGTAAATAATTGCCAACAGGCTGTATGCGATTTTCGCCATATATACAAAGAAAAAGACAGACAACCCATTAAACCGATGGATTTTCTGCCTTTTCTGCCATTCTCAAATACTGTTGAAAAAGCGACCCGCCCTTTCCGCTATCACTTCTCCTTGTAGATAACGTTGTTGGCACCGCTGGTGAACTTCAGTGCCTCCGGATGTTCCGCAACAAAACTTTCGATATGCCGGATGCGCTTTTCCTCGAAGATTTCGTCGACAGCAATGAGGATACCCGTTTCTTCCACATCACCGAATCCATAGTTGATGGCCGTTCCGAAGAGCTTCATCGTCGGCGAAAGATTCATATAGGCATTCACCAGGGGCGGAATGTTATAGCCCAGTTCGCGCACCTCACGGTTCAGGATCTTATAGTCTTCCTTGAAGTTCCTTCCCTGGAAGACCGCCTCAAGCTCCTTCTCCGGCGTATCTATTTTCAACGGTTTAATCGGAAGGATGAGATTGTCCTTGTCGTCAAAATATTTCTTCAGGAAATAGAGAATCATATCCCTTCCACGACGGATATAAGAAGGGTACATCGTCATCTTGCCAAAGAAATACTTACAGTCAGGGTTCAGGACCGTCAAAGCACCAAGTCCGTCCCAGAGATTGTCGAGTGCAAAGATACTCTTCGAGTTCCTTCTTACGTTCTGGTACTCCAGTGAGACAAACGAACGCCCCAGCTCGACAGTATAAGGCGCATACTCCTCCATGAATCTGTCAGAGAAACGGAACATATGGCTCGTAGCCAGCACCGGCTGCCCGTCCGAGGCTGTTTCCCAGTCGCTCCCGAAGATGTAACGGTAACCTCCGATAATCTCCTCTGCCTCCGGATTCCAGACGATCAGCTGCCGGCAGCAGTTCTCCCTCGTGTCGAATTCATCGATATCCATCGACTTGCCCGTACCCCCGCCTGCCGTGCGGAATGCTATCTCACGCAGACGTCCAATCTCTTTCATCACGTTGGGAGCATTCTTTGCCGTCACCACGTAAATCTCGTTATGGCTCTTGTTGGTCATACGAAGCATCCTTTCAGGAGTCAGTTCATTTCTGAGCAGCTCCTTGCTGATGGGTTGGATGATTTCTTCTTCCATAATCTCTATTTGATCTTTTGCTTTCTCTACGGTCACCTTGGCCGTCTTCCTTTGCGGTGTCATTCATCTTTGGGGTGACGGCATGGCAGCTCATACACCTTGTCCTCTACATATTTCGCCCATTCCAACGGCGAACGGCTTTTATCAAAAGCCTGCCAAGGAATGGGGTTCCCAATCACGACACGGAATGTTTTTCCAATGTTTCTGTACATTTCATCGACGAGGAACAGCATGGCGATATTCACTTTCCTGACATATCGGTCACAGAAATGTGCGATTCGGTAGAACCGCTCGGAATTGTGCCCACCGAAGAAGATGGGCACTACATCCCGATGATACTCCACACTCTTGCTGATGAACGTTTTTTTCCATGCGATATCATGTATCTGTCCGTTGATTCTCCGACTGTTCAATCCGGCAGGAAACATGAGTATATGGTTTTCGCTCCGGAAGCCGGCCTCTACCATCCGAGGGAAGTCACGGCTCTGTTTCCCGGTCTTGTTGATGCCGATGCACACAGGTTTCAGGCCAGGGAGGTTCAGAAGCAGATCATTGACAAGATAGCGGAACTTTCCGTCATAATGCCTGCCGATGATGGAACCGAGCGCAACACCATCCTGCCCGCCGAGCGGATGGTTGGAAACGAAGGTGTAGAGCTTTCCGTCAGTCTTGTCCGGGAGGTTCTCCAGCCCTTCCACCTGCAGCGTCATGTCAAGATAGCGCACACACTCCGCAAGCCATTCTGTTCCCGAAAGCCCACGGCTCTCCCACAGAAACTGGTTCACCTCATCCTCATGGATGATATGCTTCAGCCAGCTGACGGCAAAACGAGGCACGAACTTCGCCCTGCCCCCCATCTTGTCTTTCAGAATCTTCTCGATATCTATCGTTTTCTCTATTCCACCATGCATCTTCCCAAATTTCTCCTAACAACCTGCAAAAATAACGAAACGATTTGGAATAGCCCCCTTTTTTTGCCGAAAATATGTATCTGAACTAGAAAAAAAGTGATTTGAAGCCGTTACAGAGAAGTCATGGCAACTGTCTTAACCGTTAATTTTCACAAAAAAAAGGAACACAGACGAAATATGTGGAGTACGGTGGGGATATGTGGGGAAAAATGTGTAACTTTGAGGCCAAATACAGTTTCACCAGCAAGCGAGTATGAGGTTCTTGGGAAATATCGAAGCGAAAACAGATGCAAAGGGCAGGGCCTTCCTGCCTGCCGTCTTCCGCAAGGTGCTTAACGCATCGGGCGAGGAGTCGCTTGTCCTGCGCAAAGACATTTTCGAACCGTGCCTTGTACTTTATCCCGAATCGGTATGGAACGAACGCATGGACACGCTCCGCAGGCGGCTGAGCCGCTGGAACCGCCGCGACCAGATGATTTACCGTCAGTATGTGACGGATGTGGAAATGATCACACTGGACGGCAACGGGCGTTTTCTGATTCCGAAACGCTACATGAAAATGGCGGACATCGACCAGCAGATTCGCTTCACGGGGATGGACGACTGCATTGAAATATGGGCAAACGGCGAAGAGAACGAACCGTTCCTGTCGGCAGAGGAATTCAGCAAAGCCATGGAGGAAACCATGGGGACAGGCAGCCCTTTCCTCCCTGACGGCCACCCGGCTGACCGCAAGTCCGCCGCAACAAACGAACCCGCAACATGACCAGAACCGCAGAGACTTACCATGTACCCGTACTCCTCAATGAAAGCATAGAGGGTCTGAACCTGCACGCAGGCGGAATCTATGTGGACGTAACTTTCGGAGGCGGAGGACACAGCCGGGAGATTCTCTCGCGCCTGGAAGCAGGAAGCCATCTCTACAGTTTCGACCAGGATGCCGATGCCGAACAGAATATCGGCAGAATGGGACTGAGCAGCGAGCAGGTGGACCGCTTTACTTTCATCCGTTCCAACTTCAGGTATCTGAAGAACTGGATGCGTTATTACAGCGTGCCCCATATTGACGGACTTCTCGCCGACCTCGGTGTCAGCAGCCATCATTTCGACGATGAGACCCGCGGGTTCTCCTTCCGGTTCGAAGCTCCGCTCGACATGAGAATGAACAAGCGGGCCGGGATGACCGCCGCAGACATTCTCAACGAATACGACGAAGAGCATCTGGCAGACATTCTTTATCTGTACGGAGAGCTGAAACAGTCGCACCACATCGCTGCCGCCATCGTCAAGGGAAGGGAACAGAAGGCATACAAGACAACCAACGACCTGCTTGCCATCACAGATCCGTTCTTCCGACGGGCACGCGAGAAGAAAGACATGGCAAAGCTGTTCCAGGCCCTTCGCATAGAGGTGAACCATGAGATGGATGCCCTGAGGGAGATGCTGCTGGCAGCCACAGGACTGCTCTCTCCCGGCGGAAGACTGTCCGTCATCACTTACCACTCACTGGAAGACAGGATGGTAAAGAACGTCATGAAGTCGGGGAACATAGAAGGCAAGATAAACCAGGACTTCTTCGGACGCATTGACACGCCTTTCCGACTGGTCAACAACAAGGTTATCACAGCCAATAACGACGAACAGGAACGCAACCCGAGAAGCCGAAGCGCAAAACTAAGAATAGCAGAAAAGAAATCAGATGAATGACGAGAACCACAAGAAACATCCAGAGGTGACGGCGCATCCCCTCCCTGAAGGAAAGACCGCTGACACAGGAGAGTGCGTACACGTCACAGAGCCACTCATTAAAACAGCAACGCCGGAAGAAGCCTCAACAGCCATCCCCGGCATGGACAGAACACAGACACAGACAGAAGAAGAAAGAGAACAGGAACATGAAGAAAAGAGAAAAAAAGAAGAAGACGATGAAGTAAAGGTGCTGAGGGCCGCCATCGCCGAACAGGCACGCGAAGACGAACAGCCACAGTCGTCCAACTTTACCCTGCGGAAGATCTTAGGAGGTGACATCCTTTCCGCACGCCTCTTCCGCAACAACATATGGCTGATCATCACAATCGTTCTGTTCGTGATTGTCTATATATCCAACCGGTACAGCGTACAGAAGTACCTGATCGAGATTGACAAGCTCAACACAGAACTGGAAGATGCCAAGTATCGTGCGCTGTCAAGCAGCAGCCAGCTTACAGAAAAGACACGGGAAAGTCACATCCTGGAGCTGCTGAAGAACAGGAAAGACAGCGTGCTGAAGATGTCGGACCGTCCACCTTATATTATAAACGTACCCGAAAAGTAAGAGATATGAGCAAGTTCAATAACGGAAAAGTCATGCCCCGATACAGTGCCATAGCCATCGTCATGTCACTCGTGGCTGTAGCGGTGATCGGAAAGACCGTCTACACCATGACTGCCGGGAGGTCGTATTGGATGGAGGTCGCCGCATCACAGAAAAAAGACAGTGTAACGGTCAAGCCTACCAGAGGCAACATCCTCAGCTGCGACGGACAGCTCATGGCCAGTTCTCTGCCCGAGTTCAAGGTCTACATGGACTTCAATGCGCTCAAAGAGGCCGGAAACGACACGGCCTTCGTCGACAGCATCAACTACATCAGCAAGGGACTGAACAACATCTTTCCCGAGAAACCGGCCTCTTACTTCAAGCAGCACCTTATGGAAGGCTTCCACAAGGTGAGCAAGCACTGGCCGATATGGGACGGACGCATCGACTACAACACGTTCAAAGAGATACAGAGCCTGCCAATATTCCACCTGTCCAAGTTCAAGAGCGGCTTCCACTGGGACGAGTTCAACGCACGCCGCCGCCCCTTCGGATCACTCGCACAGCGCACCGTCGGCGATATGTTCGGTGCAAAGGACACGGCACGCTGCGGACTGGAACTGTCCTACGATTCCATTCTCCGTGGCACAAACGGCATCATCCACCGCCGAAAGGTACGCAACAAATACCTGAACATCACTGACACACCGCCTATCGACGGTGCAGACATTGTGACGACCATCGATGTCAGCATGCAGGACCTGGCAGAACGCGCCCTGCTCGACGAGCTTCAGGAACCTACCGTGAATGGAAACGTCGGTGTCGCCATTGTCATGGAGGTTGCCACAGGAGATGTGAAGGCGATAGTCAACATGGACAAATGCAGCGACGGCAAATACCGGGAAGTGAAAAACCACGCCGTAAGCGATCTGCTGGAACCGGGGTCTGTCTTCAAGACCGCTTCCATCATGACAATCCTTGACGACGGACTCGTTGACACCACTTATACCGTCGAAACCGGGCCGGGTGTATGGAACATGTACGGGCGCGACATGAAAGACCACAACTGGACACGCGGCGGCTACGGTACGCTCACACTGCCCTGGACCTTGAAGTACAGTTCCAACATCGGTGTCAGCCGCATCATCGACCTGCACTATCACAAGAATCCGGAGAAGTTCGTCCAAGGCATCTATGACCTGGGGCTGGCAACCGATTTCCACATCCCCATTGTCGGCTATTCCCCTGCGAAGATACGTATGCCCCACAAGAACCACCACGGACAGTACGACAACTGGAGTGCCACCGCTCTGCCATGGATGAGCATCGGCTACGAGACGCAGATACCGCCAATATCGACGCTTGCCTTCTACAATGCCATTGCCAACGGCGGAAAGATGATGCGTCCCCGCTTTGTCAAACAGATTGTGAAGAACGGAGAAGTCCTCTACGACAATCCGCCACAGGTGGTAAAAGAACACATCGCCAAAGAAAGTACCATCAAGGATATTACCCGTATTCTGACAGAAGTCGTGTCGGAAGGCCTCGGCAAGAAAGCCGGATCGGACAAGTTCCTCGTAGCCGGCAAGACCGGTACGGCACAGATGTCGAAGGGTGCCCTGGGCTACAAGAGCGGCGGTACCAGCTACCTGCTCAGCTTCGCCGGCTTCTTCCCAGCCGACAATCCGCGCTACAGCTGTATTGTCTGCATCCAGAAGACAGGCCTTCCTGCCTCGGGCGGCGGCATGAGCGGTGTCGTCTTCCATCATATTGCAGAGGGCATCATGGCACAAAGCCTGAAACTGAACGTGACTGATGCCCGCGATTCCTCATCCATCCTGATGCCCTCAGCGAAGACCGGGAACCTGCTTGCGACAGACTATGTGCTGAACTGTCTTGGTTTCAACGTCACCAACGGCTGGAACGGTGCTTATCCGTTCGGCAACCCCATATGGGGTACGACGACGGAAAACGGCAAGTCGCTCACCTTCCACAGGGAAAGCATCTCCAAGGGCAACCGTGTCCCCAATGTCCGCGGCATGGGTGCGCGCGATGCCGTCTATCTCATGGAGAAACAGGGCATCAGGGTAAGACTTACGGGAAGAGGCAGGGTCATAGAACAGAGCCTTGCACCGGGAGACAGGTTGAAGAGAGGTATGCAATGCAGCCTCAGACTGGGATGAAAGGAGCCCCCATACTGACATAAGGAAAAAGAACAGAACGAAGATATGAAACTAAGCGAATTACTCAAGAACGTCAGCCCCATTGCCATCCACGGCAATACGGACGTTGAAATCAAAGGCGTGAACATTGACAGCCGCAGGATTGAGAACGGTCATCTGTTCATCGCCATGAAAGGGACACAGGTTGACGGCCACCGGTTTATCGGGAAAGCCGTTGAACAGGGCGCAGCAGCCGTCCTGCTGGAAAACCTTCCAGACACTCTGGACGAGAATGTCACATACATCCAGGTAGCCTCGACAGAAGAGGATGCAGGCAAAGTCACCACGATGTTCTATGGGGATCCCTCCCGGAAGCTGAAGCTCGTCGGTGTGACGGGAACAAACGGAAAGACGACCATTGCCACCTTATTATATAATATGTTCCGCAAGTTCGGATACAAAGCGGGTCTGCTTTCCACCGTCTGCAACTACATCAACGACGAGGAAGTACCTGCCGACCACACCACGCCGGACCCCATCGAACTGAACTGTCTCCTTGCCAGAATGGCTGCGGCAGGCTGCGAGTATGCCTTCATGGAGTGTTCCAGCCATGCCATCCATCAGCGGCGCATCAGCGGCCTGACGTTCGTGGGAGGTATTTTCACCAACCTCACACGCGACCATCTCGACTACCACAAGACCTTCGAGAACTATCGGAATGCCAAGAAGATGTTCTTCGACGGACTGCCGAAAAACGCCTTTGCACTTACCAACGCCGATGACAAGAACGGCATGTTCATGGTCCAGAACACCAAGGCTTCCGTCAAGACCTATTCCATCAAACGCATGGCAGACTTCCGTGCAAAGATTCTGGAGTGCCACTTCGAGGGAATGTATCTTGAAATCGACGGAAAAGAAGTGGGAGTGCAGTTCATCGGGAAGTTCAATGTCAGCAACCTGCTCGCCGTCTACGGTACAGCCGTCCTGCTGGGCAGACAGCCGGAGGAGATTCTCGTTGCCATGAGCACGCTGAAGAGTGTCAACGGCCGTCTCGAGCCGATCCAGTCGCCGGAAGGATTTACGGCCGTTGTCGATTATGCACATACGCCGGACGCACTGGCGAATGTCCTTGCGGCCATCCACGACGTACTCGACAGCAAGGGCGGACACGTCATAACTGTCTGCGGTGCCGGCGGACACCGTGACAAGGGAAAGCGTCCGCTGATGGCACAGGAGGCCGTCAGGCAGAGTGACACCGTCATTCTCACGAGCGACAATCCGCGCGACGAGGACCCGCAGGCAATCATCGACGATATGCTCGCAGGCCTTGACTCCACGCAGAAAAAGAAAGTCCTCACGATTGTCGACCGCAAGGAGGCCATCCGTACCGCGGCCATGATGGCAAAGAAGGGTGATGTCATCCTTGTTGCCGGCAAGGGGCACGAGAACTATCAGGAGATAAACGGCGTGAAGCATCATTTTGATGACCACGAGGTTATCCGGGAAATCTTCGGGAGATGACCGGGTGCGAGCAAGGCCAGCGATTTCAGCAATTCAAGCAGCACTGACAATTCCGGCAGCACTGGCAATTCTATCAGAACTAAAAAAGCAGATTGGATAGGAAAGTTAGGATGGATGGCTATAGATCAGCCAGAAAGACCAGATCTGCCAGGAAGGCTAAATCAGCCAGGAAGGCCAGAACAGGAAAACCTCTCCCTCCCAACAAAGAACAATACAAAAACGAAGCAAAATGCTATACTACATCTTCCGCTGGCTCGACCAGTTCGGCATCAGCGGCTCCCATCTTTGGGGCTACATCAGCTTCCGTGCCATCCTCGCCATGATTCTGGCACTGATCATCTCCGCATGGTTCGGAGAACGCTTCATCAAGTACCTCAAGAGCAAGCAGATCACTGAAACACAGCGTGATGCCAGCATTGACCCGTTCGGTGTCAAGAAAATCGGCGTACCGTCAATGGGCGGCATCATCATCATCGTTGCCCTCCTGATTCCCGTCCTCCTGCTGGGCAGGCTGCGCAACGTATATCTCCTGCTGATGATCGGCACGACTCTCTGGCTGGGTTTCCTCGGCGGAATGGACGATTTCATCAAGATCTTCAAGCACGACAAGGAGGGGCTTAAGGGGAAATACAAGATTGTCGGCCAGGTCACCATCGGACTTATCGTGGGGCTGGTTCTCTGGGCTTCGCCTGACGTGAAGGCCAACCTGAACCTTGAGGTTGCCAACCAGAACGGTCAGGAGGTCGTCATCAAACACGAGGCAAAAGCCGAAAAGACCCTGAAGACGACCATTCCTTTCGTCAAGTCGCACAATCTCGACTATTCAGAGATCGTGGGTTTCTTAGGCAAATACAAGACTGCCGGCGGGTGGATTCTCTTCGTCATCATGACCATCTTCGTCGTCACGGCCGTCTCCAACGGTGCCAACCTCAACGACGGCATGGACGGCATGTGTGCCGGCAACTCGGCGGTAATCGGAGTCGTACTGGGCATACTGGCATACGTCAGCAGCCACATACAGTTTGCAGCATACCTGAACATCATGTATATCCCCGGTTCAGAGGAGCTGGTGGTGTTCTTCATGGCATTCATCGGCGCACTGATCGGTTTCCTCTGGTATAACGCCTACCCGGCACAGGTGTTCATGGGCGACACGGGCAGTCTCACCATCGGCGGGATCATCGCCGTCGGCGCCATCATCATCCACAAGGAACTGCTGCTCCCTATTCTCTGCGGAATCTTCTTCGTCGAGAGCCTGAGCGTCATCGTCCAGGTATGGTATTACAAGCTGGGAAAGCGGAAGGGGGTAAAACAGCGTATCTTCAAACGCACTCCGATCCACGACAACTTCCGTACACAAGACAGTCAGCTCGACCCTGAGTGCAAGTACCTGGTAAAGGTACCACACGGTGCCGTACACGAGAGCAAGATCACCCTGCGCTTCATCATCGTTACCATCATCCTCGCCGCACTGACCATTATCACGTTGAAGATAAGATAGACTGCTGCCAGACAGCATGGAGCACAGCACCGGCAAGTGAAGCCCCCGGGATGATTCCCAATACGTTGGGAATCGTGTTCCCAACGCCTGGGAATACCGTTCCCAACGGCTGGGAACCGTATTCCCGACGGCCGGGAACATTTGCCGGGAAAGTCAGGATATAAGCAAAACAAGAGTTAAGGAAAGGAAAAGATATATGAAAAGAATCGTAATATTGGGTGCCGGCGAGAGCGGAGCCGGTGCAGCCGTACTGGCAAAGAAGGAAGGATTCGATGTGTTCGTTTCCGATATGTCCGCCATCAAGGACAAATACAAGAAGCTGCTCGACGACCATGGCATCGAATGGGAAGAGGGGCACCATACGGAAGAGAAAATCCTCAATGCCGACGAGGTCATCAAGAGCCCGGGCATTCCCAAAGAAGCCCCGATGATCAGAAAACTCATGGAACAGGGCACACACATTATCAGCGAGATTGAATTCGCCGGCCGGTATACCGATGCCAAGATGATCTGCATCACGGGCAGCAATGGGAAAACGACCACGACAAGCCTCATCTATCATATCTTCACGAATGCAGGCTATGATGCCGGGCTGGCTGGGAACATCGGCAACAGCCTTGCCCTGCAGGTTGCAGAAGACCCGCACGAATACTACATCATCGAGCTGAGCAGCTTCCAGCTGGACAATATGTATGACTTCCGCGCCAACATCGCCATCCTGCTCAACATCACCCCGGACCATCTGGACCGCTACGACTACAAATTCGAGAACTATGCCGACGCCAAGATGCGAATCATCCAGAACCAGACTGCCGAAGACAGCTTCATCTACTGGAACGACGACCCTGTCATCAAGAAAGAACTGGAGAAATTCGACGTACATGCCGTATGCTATCCTTTCTCAGAACTGAAGGAGAACGGTAGCATCGGTTACATCGAGGAGGGACAGTACAAGATAGAGAAGCCCGAACCTTTCAACATGGAGCAGGAAGACCTCTCGCTGACAGGCCGTCACAACATCTACAATTCGCTGGCAGCAGGCATCGCCTCGGACATCAGCGGCATCAAGAAGGAGAACATACGCAAGAGCCTGGGCGACTTCCCCGGCGTGGAGCACCGGTTGGAAAAAGTCTGCAAGGTGGCAGGCGTGCAGTATATCAACGACTCCAAGGCGACCAATGTCGATGCCTGCTGGTATGCACTGGAAAGCATGCGCACACCGACCATCCTCATCCTCGGCGGCAAGGACAAAGGAAACGACTACAACGCCATCAAGGACCTGGTGAAGGAAAAGTGTACAGGCATCGTCTATCTGGGTGCCGACAACAGGAAACTGCACGAGAACTTCGACGGGCTCGGCATTCCCGTGCGCGACACCCACTCCATGAAGGACTGCGTGGCGGCCTGCACTGAAATGGCAAAGCCGGGGGACACGGTACTGCTGAGTCCCTGCTGTGCCAGCTTCGACCTTTTCAAGAACATGGAAGACCGAGGCGACCAGTTCAAGAGCCTTGTGAGGGCCTTATAGGGACTGAGTCATAGCTGCCATCCTCAAAGGAAAAGAAAAAACAATGAAGAATAAATCTCTCGGCAATCTGTTCAAGGGCGACAAGGTCATCTGGATGGTCTTCTTCTTCCTGTGTATCATCAGCATCATCGAGGTCTACTCGGCATCCAGCTCGCTGTCATACACAGGAGGAAACTACTGGAGTCCCATCATCTACCATTGCAGCATCCTTCTTGTGGGAATAGTGCTGATGGTAATCGTACTGAACATCAAGTGCCGTTACTTCAAACTCGCTACCCCCATCTTTCTGGGGCTATCGGTCATAATGCTCCTGTGGGTGCTTTTCGCCGGACAGAGCACCAACGGCGCAAGCCGCTGGATCAGTTTTGCAGGCATACAGTTCCAGCCATCCGAACTGGCAAAAGGAGCTTTGGTGCTGGCTGTGGCGCAGGTACTCAGTGCAATGCAGACCGACCACGGTGCCGACCGCAAGGCGTTCAAGTACATCATGTGGCTCTCCGGCATCATCATCGGACTGATTCTCTTCGAGAACCTTTCCACAGCCATGCTCATCGGACTGACTGTGATTCTCATGATGTTCGTGGGACGAGTGCCCTTCAACCAGGTGGGACGGCTGATCGGCATCATCGTACTGGCGGGAGTCTTCCTGCTGTCCATGGTCATGCTGGTCGGCGACGACAAGAAAGCAGCTGACGATCTGCCCGCCAGACAGAACCTCACCGAACAGACTGCCGCCGCACGGCAGGAAGCACAGTCGCCGGGGGTCTTCGGCAAGCTGCTGCACCGTGCTGACACGTGGAAAGCACGTGTCAAGAAATTCTTCAACAACGAATATGTCGCACCCAAGGATTACGACCTCGACAAAGATGCACAGGTAGCACATGCCAACATCGCCATCGCCTCATCAGATGTCGTAGGAAAAGGGCCGGGAAACTCCAACGAGCGCGACTTCCTGTCGCAGGCCTTCTCCGACTTCATCTATGCGATCATCATCGAAGAGATGGGCATACAAGGTGCCGTGTTTGTGGCGTTCCTCTACATCATCCTCCTTTTCAGGACAGGAATCATAGCCAACCGGTGTGAGAACTCCTTCCCGGCATTCCTCGCCATGGGCATCGCCTTTCTGCTGGTTACACAGGCCCTGTTCAATATGCTGGTGGCCGTCGGACTGGCACCCGTGACAGGACAGCCGCTTCCGCTCATCAGCAAGGGCGGCACCTCTACCATCATCAACTGCGTCTACATCGGCGTCATACTGAGCGTCAGCCGCTCGGCAAGGAAGAAAAAAGACGAGAGAACATCGCCGGGCGGCCTCTCCAAGGTGGCAGCCTGAAGTGTTGAGAAGTCTAAAAAGAAAACTGAAAGTTGGAGGAAGACGAAAAAATTGATTACCTTTGTAGGTTATAAGGAAGATTGGAATGGACAAGGAATTAAGAATCATCATCAGCGGCGGCGGAACGGGAGGACATATCTTCCCGGCTGTATCGATTGCCAATGCCATCAAGGCGAAGCACCCGGAAGCGGAAATCCTCTTCGTGGGTGCGGAAGGACGAATGGAGATGCAACGCGTCCCGGCTGCCGGCTACGAGATAAAGGGACTGCCGATCAAGGGATTTGACCGCACACACAAGCTGAAGAACCTTGAAGTATTGTTCAAGCTCTGGAAGAGCCTGCGCATGGCACGGGAAATCATCAAGGACTTCAAACCGCAGGTAGCTGTGGGTGTGGGCGGATATGCCAGCGGTGCAACCCTCTATGAATGTGCCAAGATGGGAATCCCCTGCCTGATTCAGGAGCAGAACTCCTACGCCGGTGTCACCAACAAGCTGCTGGCGAAACGTGTGGAGAAAATCTGTGTAGCCTACGAAGGCATGGACCGTTTCTTCCCTGCCGGGAAGATTATCCTGACAGGCAATCCGGTCCGCCAGAACGTCCTCTCTACTCCACTCTCGACAGGAGAGGCACGCAAGAGCTTCGGACTGGACCCGGAGCGAAAGACGGTTCTCCTCGTCGGAGGCAGCCTCGGCGCACGGACAATCAACCGTTCCGTCATGGAGCATCTTGACCTTGTTACCGACACCGACGTGCAGTTCATCTGGCAGACAGGCAAGTTCTACAACCAGCAGGTCATGGACTTCATGAAGGGCAGGGAACTGCCGAACCTGAAAATCATGGACTTCATTGGTGACATGGGGGCTGCCTACAAGGCCTCCGACCTGGTCATCAGCCGTGCCGGAGCAAGCTCAATCAGCGAATTCCAGCTCATCGGGAAGCCGGTCATTCTTGTTCCCAGTCCGAATGTAGCGGAAGACCACCAGACAAAGAACGCCATGGCGCTTGTCGACAAAGAGGCTGCACTCTGCGTAAGGGACGCCGATGCGCCAGACACTTTACTGAAGCTCGCACTTGAAACGATTGCCGACGACAAGAAGCTGAAAGCCCTGGGTGAGAACGCAAGAAAGATGGGACTTCAGAATGCTGCCGACGTGATTGCAGACGAAGTACTCGGTCTCGTCAAGGACTGACACCCTGCCTTCCCAGCCGGTTTTTCCTCCATCCTCCCCGCAACAGTCCACGCCGTCCACACTTCTGACGTACCGCCTCAGAGGCTTTCCCATTCAGGCAGACTGCAAACAAAAGAAAAAGAACAAACAAGAACATGGAACTCAAAGATATCAAATCAGTTTATTTCATCGGTGCCGGCGGCATCGGCATGAGTGCGATTGCCCGTTACTTCCTCCACAGAAAGCTGACGGTGGCCGGCTACGACAAGACACCATCTGAACTGACCCGCCAGCTGGAAAAAGAAGGGATGGATATCCACTATGAAGAGAATGTCGGGCTCATTCCGGAAGAATGCAGGAAGCCGGCATCGACACTGGTTGTCTTCACGCCCGCCATTCCGGCTTCCCATGCGGAACTGGTTTACTTCCATGAGAACGGTTTTGAAATCCAGAAACGCGCACAGGTACTCGGCACGCTCACCCGCACACACAAAGGGCTTTGCTTTGCCGGTACACATGGAAAAACAACCACATCGACCATGTGCGCACACATCATGCATCAGAGCCATCTGGACTGCAATGCCTTCCTCGGCGGCATTTCCAAAAACTACGGCACCAATTACATACTGTCCGACCGCAGCGACTTCGTCGTAATCGAGGCCGACGAGTTCGACAGGTCCTTCCACTGGCTCCGTCCCTGGATGAGCGTCATCACCTCTACCGACCCTGACCATCTGGACATCTACGGGACGAAAGAGGCTTACCTCGAGAGTTTCCGCCATTATACGGAACTCATCCAGAAAGGCGGCGCACTCATTCTCCACAAGGGATTAGAGATGAAACAGCACGTACAGGAAGGCGTGAAAGTGTATGAGTACAGCCGGAACGATGGCGATTTCCACGCCGAGAATGTCCGTATAGCGGACGGCACCATCACCTTCGACTTCATCTCTCCTATAGAGAATGTCAAGGATGTCGAGCTGGGACAGCCCATTCCCATCAACATAGAGAACGGCATTGCCGCCATGGCCATGGCACAGCTCAACGGCTGCACGGCAAACGAGTTGCGCAGAGGCATGAAGACCTATGGCGGCGTGGACCGCCGTTTCGACTTCAAGATCAAAAACAGCCGGCACGTGTTCCTGTCCGACTATGCACATCATCCGAAGGAAATCCTCCAGAGCGCAAAGAGTCTGAAGGAACTTTATCCGGACAGAAAGGTCACCGTAATTTTCCAGCCACATCTTTATTCCCGTACGCGTGACTTCTACAAGGACTTCGCCGGTGCGCTCAGTCATTTTGACGAGGTCATTCTCACAGAGATCTATCCTGCACGTGAAGAGCCGATTCCGGGCGTTACCAGCAGCCTCATCTACGACAACCTCCGTCCCGGTGTAGAGAAACAGATGATCAAGAAGGATGATGTACTCGACTTTGTCAGGTCGCGCGACTTTGACGTGCTGGTTGTTCTGGGTGCCGGGAATCTCGACAACTATGTTCCGCAGATTACGGAGCTGCTCAACGGAAAGTAAAAAAGCAAGGAGGAAGAGGAACTCAGGGTCTTTCAAACAAGCGAGAAGGTATGTACATTCACTGGAAAAGAATCATCATCACTGCGCTGGACATCGTGCTGGCAGTATATCTCGTCATGGCTGTCACCTCATGGAACAGACCCGATGAGAGTAAGCTGGTGTGTTCCAAGGTGAACATCAACATATCCGACTCCAACAACGCAGGTTTCCTTACTGCGGGAGAGATAAAGCGGATTTTAGAGAAGGACCATCTTTATCCTCTCAACAGGAAGATGTCCAGCATCAATCCGCGCGACATAGAAGAAGCTCTGAAAGTGGGGCCCTTCGTCAAGACGGCAGAATGCTACAAGACGAAGAATGGACACATCAACATCAGCATTACACAGCGTATGCCGATTATCCGCATCAAGAGCAACCGCGGAGCCGACTTCTATCTTGACGACAATGGCGGTATCCTTCCCAACTCCAAATACACGAGCGACCTGATCATCGCAACGGGCAACATTGACAACGACTTCGCACGGCTCTACATTGCACCTCTTGCCAAGGCCATCAGCGACTCACCGCTATGGCTGAACCAGATTGAGCAGATCAATGTCCTGCCGGACAGAGGAATAGAATTAGTCCCACGTGTCGGCGACCATATCATCTTCATCGGACACCTGCCGCAGAACACGGGACCATGGACACGGAAACATGAGATTGCCCTCTTCGTAACGAAGAAACTGTCACGGCTCGAGAAATTTTATCGGTATGGTCTCTCGCAGGCGGGATGGAACAAATATGCTTACATCGACATAGAGTTCGACAACCAGATCATCTGCAAGCGGAGGGATGCAAAAGCTGAAGAAGCTGAAGAAAAAGAACTGACAAAAGAAGAGAAAGCCGGAACGTCTGAGAACAGGCAACGGACGGAAAAGGAAGAAAGGGAGAAAGCCAGGAAAGAAGTAGAACGGCAGGAACACGCAGCAGACGGACCTACGGAATAAGAGACGGATATTCAAAAGAACATCAAAACAAGGAATACATAATACTTAACGAATATGGCAGAGTTCATAGTAGCCATTGAATTAGGCTCATCAAAGATTACGGGAATCGCTGGCAAAAAGAATCTTGACGGCAGCATCTCCGTACTTGCCGTTGTAAAGGAAGACGCCTCACAGTGCATCAGGAAAGGTGTCGTCTACAACATCGACAAGACGGGACAGTGCCTTACCGGCATCATCAACAAACTGAGGAAACAACTGAAATACGAGATTTCCCAGGTCTACGTGGGCGTGGGAGGACAGTCCATACGCAGCGTACGCAACGTCATCATCAAAGACCTGCCCACTGACACCATCATCACATCGGACATGATCAACGAACTGATGGATGCCAACCGAAACATGACCTATCCGGAGCAGGAAATCCTTGATGCGGCCACTCAGGAATACAAAGTCGACAACCAGTACTCCCTCGATCCTGTGGGCATCAAGGCAACACGGCTGGAAGGGAACTTCCTCAACATCCTATGGCGCAAAGCATTCTACGACAATCTGAACAACTGCTTTGAAAAGGCCGGAATCTCCATTGCCGAGATGTATCTTGCTCCGCTGGCCCTGGCAGATGCCGTATTGAGCGAGGCGGAAAAACGCGGCGGATGCGTGCTGGTCGACCTAGGTGCTGATACGACGACCGTTTCCGTTTACTTCAAGAACATTCTCCGCCATCTGGCAGTCATCCCACTGGGAGGCAACAACATTACAAAAGATATTGCGAGCCTGCAGATGGAAGAAAAGGATGCGGAAGCGATGAAGCTCAAGTACGGTTCCGCTTACACGGAAAACAACGACATCGACAACAACCTGAAATACTCCATTGATGCAGAACGCAGCGTTGACAGCCGCAAGTTCATCGAGATTGTGGAAGCACGTGTGGATGAAATCATCGAGAACGTGTGGTATCAGGTTCCGTCCGATTATACCGACAAGCTGCTCGGCGGAGTCATCCTTACAGGCGGCGGCATGAATCTGAAGAACATAGAACGCTGTGTCCGCAATATCACACATATAGACAAGGTGCGCAAAGCGAACTTCGTCACACAGACCATAACTTCCAGCAATGCCGACATCACTGCCAAGCATGGCGACATGAACACAGTACTCGGTCTACTTGCCAAGGGGGATATGAACTGCGCCGGTGCGGCCTACAACCCGTCACAGAACAGTCTCTTCAACAGCAACGATGTGGCCGTGGGTATCCCTGCCGACTCCTATACTCCGTCAGCCGCCAGCCGTCAGGGACAAGGTATTGTCCCGACACCGGAGGAGAAGAAGAAAGCAGAGGCTGAACGCCGCAAGCGTGAGGAAGAAGAACGGAAACAGCGTGAAGAAGAGGAAGCAAGAGCACTTGAACTGGAAGAAGAGAAACGCCGCAACAGCTTCTGGCACAAGTTCACACGCAAAGCAAAGGAGTTCGGAAAGAAAATTATCGACGAAGAAGACGAATAAATTTCCCGGACTTCTACCTGCAACGAAAATATTGGTAACACATAATATAGACACTATACGGTTATGGCAGACAACAAGAACAAAATAGACGTATTGGATTTCGATGATACCGATGTTGCCGACAGCATCATCAAGGTCATCGGTGTCGGTGGCGGTGGTGGAAACGCCGTGAACCACATGTACCGTGAAGGAATCCATGAAGTGACCTTCGTACTCTGCAACACAGATGCACAGGCGCTCAACGATTCCCCCGTACCAGTTCATCTCCAGCTGGGGAAGGAGGGTCTCGGGGCCGGCAACCGCCCGGGGCGGGCACGCCAGGCAGCAGAAGACACCATTGAAGACATCAAGCGTATGCTCGATGACGGTACGAAGATGGCATTCATCACAGCCGGCATGGGGGGCGGAACCGGTACGGGTGCAGCACCGGTCATTGCGCGTGTAAGCAAGGAACTGGGCATTCTCACCGTAGGTATCGTCACAATTCCTTTCCGATTCGAGGGAGCCAAGAAAATCGACCAGGCATTGGACGGTGTGGAGGAGATGGCAAAACACGTGGATGCTCTCCTCGTCATCAACAACGAGCGTCTGCGTGAAATCTATCCGGAGCTGAGCCTGCTCAATGGTTTCCGCAAGGCCGATGACACGCTGAGTGTTGCCGCCAAGAGTATTGCAGAGATCATCACCGTCCACGGTATCGTGAACCTCGACTTCAATGATGTCAAGACAGTCCTCAAGGATGGCGGTGTAGCCATCATGTCAACCGGCTACGGCGAAGGAGAGGGCCGTGTCAAGCAGGCGATTGAAGACGCACTCAACTCGCCGCTGCTCAACGACAACGATGTCTACAAAGCGAAGAAAATCCTGCTCTCCATCAACTTCAACAGTGACGACAAGGATAACCCCGGTCTGACCATGGAGGAGATGGGCGATGTGACAGAGTTCATGAATCACTTCAGTGCCGACTTCGAGCTGAAATGGGGACTGGCCATTGACCCGGAACTCGACAAGAAGGTCAAGGTTACTATCCTTGCAACAGGCTTCGGCATTGAGGATGTCGACGGTATGGGCAGCCATATCAAGAAGCAGACACAGGAAGATGCCGTACGGCTTGCTGAAGAAGAAGAAAAGGCTGCCGAACGCCGCGACCGCCGCGAGCGTTTCTATAAGGACAACAACAACTCACAATACAAGCACCGTCCGCACATCTACCGTTTCACAGCCGACGAGCTCGACAACGAGGATGTTATCCTTGCTATTGAGAACACGCCGACCTACAAGCGCACGAAGCAGATGATCAAAGACATCAAGCGTATCAGCACACCTGAACAGGAAATCGAAGAAAACGAAAACAAAAATACCGAAAAAGGGGTCATCAGCTTTGTCTGACAAGGATTGTCCTTAGTAGCCTATGATAAATGACAGGCGGTGACAGACACTGAAAAAAGTGTCTGTCACCGCCTGTCGTCATTTTATCATCGCCTCCTCCAAAGAGCCAGTCAACCCTTCTCACAGTACCGGCACAAGGAACTTAGCCAGACAATAACCGCCGCCAATCAGCCAGCACCATAGAATCGCAGCCAGCAGGAACGGTTTGAAACCGGCTTTCCTGAACTTGTCAATACTCGTCTCCGCACCCAGTGCCGACATCGCCATCGTCAGTAGGAATGTATCAAGTGTGTTGATGAAGGAAACGACACCTGCCGGCAGCAATGCCAGGGAATTGAAACCTATCACGACAAGGAAAAGCACAGCAAACCAAGGAACGGTAATCTTGCCGTGCCTACCGTCCGTATCCATACGCTCTTCCACATCCCTTGCCACGAAAAACGCAATGACAAGCAGCACAGGCACCAGCATCATCACACGGATCATCTTGACGATAATCGCCGAATTGCTCACCGCAGCCCCCATGGCATTCCCGGCGCCGACGACGTGCGCCACCTCATGGATTGTCGATCCGGCGAAGACTCCCATCTGGTCTGCCGGCAGCTCGAACACTCCTGCCCGATAAAGGACAGGATAGAGGAACATCGACAGCGTACCGAAAATAACCACCGTCGCCACAGCCACAGCCGTCTTATACGGCTTCGGACGAACAGCTCCGTCCACGCCCAGAACCGCTGCCGCACCGCAGATAGCACTCCCGCAGGCTGTCAGCAGGGCAATACTCCTGTCCATCCTCAGCAGCTTCCCCAACACGATGCCCAGCAGAATCGTCCCGGAGACAATCACCGCATCGATGACGATAGCCGAAAGACCTACTGCCGCCACATCCTGGAATGTAAGCCGGAATCCATAAAGAATGATTCCGAAACGCAGCACACGCTTTCCACAGAAAGCTATGCCCGGCACCCAGGTCTCCGGAAGATTGTTGCGGAGACTGTTCGCATAGAGCATACCCAGTACGATTCCCACAACCATCGGGCTCAGAGAGAGAGCCTTCACCCAGTTCATGTCGCCGATGTAGAAAGCTGCACAGGCGAACAAAGTAATCAGCAGTACACCATGCAGCATACTGCTCCGTTGTTCTGTCAATTTCATGTTATTCTTGCTATATGATAAAGATTAAAGTCACACGACAAATAAAGCAACGTAAATGATACGGAATTGCAAAAGTACGAAAATAAAACGACTTCAACGGCATAGAAAACCACGAATATTCTGTCATCGCTGTACATTTCTGCGTCTGCCGCTGTACTCAACACATACAGACAACATGGACTTACGCAGACATCGCAGACTTACTGACCGAACAGTTCACGCAACACCTGAAGGCTCTTCAGCTCTGGCATATCAGGAACATGAATGCGGTAATAATGCAGAATGATGTCGGAAATACGATTACGGTCATCCCGGGAAAGGTGGAAGATCCGCATGTTCTCATAGTTCATACGCATCAGCTGCCCCATATTGGCAGCCTCGGCAGGAAGAAGGTAGTCCGGATGAAGAGGAATACGGTCGGTGAAAGCCGCATTGCGAAGGTCGAAACAGACTCCTGGCCGATATGCTTCAAGGTTGGGAAAGAAACCGATGAAACGGCTCAGGCGCATCATAAAAACAAGATGAAAACTGGCATAACCCTGTTCGGCCTCGTCCAGCCATTCCACACTCGCCTTCACATAATTATACAAGCCCGCATTCCGCTGTTCCCCCCGCGTGACATGATAAAGGAACTCAGAAAGGAAAAGAAGAATTGCCGACTTCACCGGATCAAAGGGGATAGAACCATAAGGATGCAGAATACGAACATCCTTTATCCGCTGCAACGACACTCGCTGCCGGTAGTCAAACACAAGGTCGAGCAAGGTCAGAGGCTGAAAATACTGCTTCTTGATTTTCCCCTTAGCCGTTTTGGGAATATGGACGATAAATGAGACACGTCCTTCCTGCTCTGTAAGCATATCGATGATCAACGAAGCGTCACCGAATTTCAGAGAACGCAGAACAATAGCCTTTGACTTCAATATCATATTAAAACAATCTGAAAGAGCCTGCCGGGTGCAGCTTGCATTATGCAAAAGTAATGCAAACGAGTGCAGAAGAAAGCTCGCTTTCATTCTGCCGAGTGCAGCTTACTTTATGCAAAAGTACAAAAATACAGTCTCTTACAGAAATTTATTTAAGAAAAGTTTGGCTGATTCAAATAAAAGGGGTAACTTTGCACCCGCAATTTAGCTACGGTCCCTTCGTCTATCGGTTAGGACGAGAGATTTTCATTCTCTAAAGAGCAGTTCGACTCTGCTAGGGACTACAAGTAAAATAAAAGAAGGAAACAAAGATGGCAAATCACAAATCATCATTGAAGAGAATCCGTCAGGACAAAGTCAGGACGCTGCACAACAGATACTATGCAAAGACTATGCGTAATGCTGTTCGCAAGCTGCGTAATATGACGGATAAGGATGAGGCTACCAAGCTCTATCCTACCGTGCAGAAGATGCTGGACAAGTTGGCGAAGACCAATATCATCCACAAGAACAAGGCAGCCAATCTGAAGTCTGCCCTCTGCAAACATATAGCAGCACTTGGATAAAATTTTCCTGCCATAGCTGAAAAGAAATACTGAGCCGCAGTCCTGACGGACTGCGGCTCTTTCTGTATATACCAGTTCCAATCCCGGCACAGTGTCCACAACAGAGACCGAACGCCGCCCATAAGCAGAAAGGATGCTGGACCAATAGATAATTAATGGGGACATTTACACTGCACACTGATTCTTTGTTGTCAGTGTTTCGAGGGTAAACACCAATGGTGTTGAGGGTGTACACCAATGGTGTCAAGGCTTAGTACGGATCACGTTAAGCATCCTGTGCTTTCTGAATAAACATCCCCCGCTGAAGAGTCTGCCGTAGAAGAATATACTTCAGGATAAGACATAGTCTGGCATTCATCGCGGCTGATGCGCTTGTGGTCGATCTGCTGTGAAATTATTTTCCTGTCACTACCGTCACTCTGCAAACACATATAACATACTGATAAACAATGTATTAATAAAGAATGTTAAAAGTGACAGCAAATGAGAAATAAACTTTTGTAGTAAACAGTTGGTAATTCTGTCCTCATTGTCAGCATTCCTGGCTACTCTAAACTTTAGAAGATTTCTTATAAGAAGAATGAGTCTACCCCCCGCGAAAGATCTACTGTCTCGGGGACCAACATCCGGATTTCCACAGGGCATCAGTCGAAATCCGGCAAGGAATCAACCTGACTACAAAAGGACATGAAAAAACACACGCAAAGCCAGTGGCTATCTATCTGACAGACGACCTTTTTAACGGTTTTTATTTCTATATCTGAAGGAAAAAGCGTATCTTTGCATACTCTAAAAGCAATCTAACGAAAATGGCAGAAAATCAAGAAAACGAGAATAATTACTCCGCCAGTAACATCCAGGTCCTCGAAGGGCTGGAAGCAGTACGGAAACGTCCTGCCATGTACATTGGCGACATCAGCGAAAAAGGACTCCACCACTTGATTAACGAGACCGTCGACAACTCCATCGACGAGGCAATGGCAGGCTATTGCAAGAACATCGAGGTGACCATCAACGAAGACAACTCCGTTACGGTTGAGGATGACGGTCGTGGTATTCCTGTCGACGAACATAAGAAACTCCACAAGAGTGCCCTCGAGGTTGTCATGACCGTCCTGCACGCCGGCGGAAAGTTCGACAAGGGTTCCTACAAAGTCAGCGGAGGTCTGCACGGAGTGGGAGTCAGCTGTGTGAACGCCCTCTCGACCCACATGAAATCACAGGTGTTCCGCGACGGGAAAATCTACCAGCAGGAATATGAGAAGGGAAAGCCTCTCTATCCCGTAAAGGTTGTCGGCGAGACAGAGAAGACAGGTACACGCCAGCAGTTCTGGCCAGATGCCGGCATCTTCACCACTACGGTCTTCCAGTGGGACATCGTGGCCCGCCGTATGCGCGAGCTGGCCTACCTGAACGCAGGCATCAGGATTACGCTTTCCGACCTCCGTCCCGACCCGGAAACCGGCAAGACACGAACAGAAGTCTTCCATGCCAAGGACGGTCTGAAAGAGTTTGTCCGTTATGTTGACCGCCACCGCCAGCATCTCTTCGACGACGTAATATACCTCAAGACCGAAAAGCAGGGTATCCCCATAGAGGTGGCCGTGATGTACAACACAGACTATACGGAGAATATCCACTCCTATGTAAACAACATCAACACCATCGAGGGAGGTACCCATTTGCAAGGTTTCAGGGCAGCACTGACCCGTACGCTGAAAGCATACGCCGACAGTGACCCGCAGATTTCCAAGCAGATAGAAAAAGCCAAGATCGAGATTGCAGGCGAGGATTTCCGTGAGGGACTGACAGCCGTCATCTCCATCAAAGTAGCCGAGCCGCAGTTTGAAGGCCAGACCAAGACAAAGCTGGGCAACAGCGAGGTGTCAGGTGCCGTACAGCAGGCTGTCGGCGAGGCACTGACCGACTACCTTGAAGAACATCCGAACGAGGCAAAGATGATCTGCAACAAGGTAATTCTTGCCGCTACGGCACGTGTCGCAGCACGCAAGGCACGCGAAAGCGTACAGCGCAAGAACGTGATGAGCGGCGGCGGACTGCCCGGGAAACTGGCCGACTGCTCCAACAAGGATCCGAAAGACTGTGAAATATTCCTCGTCGAGGGTGATTCTGCCGGCGGTTCAGCCAAGCAGGGACGCGACCGTTACACACAGGCCATTCTTCCGCTCCGCGGCAAGATTCTGAACGTGGAGAAAGTACAGCGTCACCGTGTATTCGAAGCAGAGTCCGTCATGAACATCATCCAGTCCATCGGTGTCCGTTTCGGTGTCGAAGATGAAGGCGACTTCGAGGCAAATACCGACAAACTGCGTTACGACAAGATCATCATCATGACCGATGCCGATGTCGATGGTTCCCACATCGACACACTGATTATGACGCTTTTCTATCGGTATATGCCGAAAGTCATCGAGCAAGGACATCTGTACATCGCCACCCCCCCTCTCTATAAGTGTACATACAAGAAAGTGAGCGAATACTGCTACACTGACCAGCAGCGGCAAGCATTCCTCGACAAGTACGGAAACGGTGTTGAAGACGGGAAAACCATCCACACACAGCGTTACAAGGGTCTCGGCGAGATGAACCCGGAGCAGCTATGGGAGACGACCATGGATCCCAAGACACGCCTGCTGAAACAGGTGACCATCGAGAATGCCGCTGATGCCGACGAGATTTTCTCCATGCTGATGGGCGACGACGTAGAACCGCGCCGCGAGTTCATCGAGAAAAATGCCACCTATGCCAATATCGACGCATAGTGCAAGGCCGGTTTTAACCATAAGGCTGCAGGACTGATATCTGTGTACACAAGAATCACTGGTACATGGCCGAAGGCCGACCAAGGAGCATGGCAGCAGAGACTGCCAATCGAAAGCTCCCCTCCTCACGAAACAAGGAGGGGAGCTTTCGTTTGAAGCAGCCTCTCGCCATCCATTCATCATCCGTCACCGCCCATTACTGCCTGCCGCATATCCTATACAGGAGAGGCCTTGGAGAAATTCCCTATCACTGCCAATCACAAACAAGGACAAATGAACAGAAACATAAGACTCACCGAAGTGAATGTAGCGCATGCAAAGCACGTCTGCCCCGAGGGGGACTACATTGACGACGATCTCATCCTCTTCGAGGACATAACGAAAGTACCGCTGCCGGAGAGTTCATCCCGCATGAAATCGCTTCTCTTTGCACTCTGCACCAGCGGAAAGGCCCGGTACACGGTCGACACCAAGGAGCATGAAGTAAGCGAGGGAGATGTCATCATCATCGGCGAAGGACAGGTCGTCGGCGACTACAGACTGTCGAACGACTGCAAAGGAATAGCAATCATCCTGTCGTACGATTTCTTTCAGAACATCGTCAGCGGCATCCACGAACTCTCCGCCCTCTTCCTCTTCGCCCGTACACATCCCGTCTTCCATCTCGACGCTGACCAGACAAAGGCCTTGGAAAGCGACATCCTGCACATCCGTCAGAAAGTCGTAGACACCAGTCACAGATTCCGCCGGGAACTGGTCATGACAATGCTGAAGGCACTGATTATCGACATGAGCAATGTCATCTACCGGTTCCAACAGGTAGGAGATGAGAACCAGACCCGTGCAGAGGTCATCTTCCGCACCTTCATACAGGCCGTAGAGAAGAACTACCGCACAGAAAGGCGCGTCGGATGGTACGCCAAGCACCTGTGCATTACATCGAAATACCTCTCTGAAACGGTACGTACCGTCAGCAGGCGTACACCCAGCGAATGGATTGACTCTTACGTCACACGTGAACTGCGCGTCATGTTGAAGAACAGCACGATGAGCATCAAGCAGATTGCCGACGAAATGAATTTCGCCAACCAGAGTTTTATGGGAAAATATTTTAAGGAACACGTAGGGATGAGTCCGTCGCAGTTCAGGAAGAGCTGACGAGTAGACAAGTCAGGAAGTCGATACTGACGGTAGAACCCAGAGAACTTGTCTTCCGGACTGCCAGCCGGTCTATCCGTCAACCTGCCAGCAGTCGTGCCACCTCGCACAACTCTTCATACCACTCCCTGCCGAATCTACGGATGAGCGGCTCCTTCAAGAACTTATAAAGGGGAAGATCCAGTTCTTCTCCTTTTTTTCGTGCATCAGCACAGATGCGCCAGTAATGGTAATTGATTCCACAGGTTCCGTTGCCGAAGTCTTTCACACGAATCGGATACAACGAACAGGAAATGGGTTTTACGAAACCCGTCCTGCCGCTGCGGTAGGAACGTTCCAACGCACAAAGACAGCAGCCATGCTCATAACAGGTGAAGACACAGTCCTTACCACCGACGATACTTGTCACTAATTCACCCTCCTCATCGGTATAAGCCACCCCCTGCCGATCGATGACAGACTGCCCGGAGGCAGACAGGTCGCCCCAGACTGTATCCAGGGCATTCTCAATCTCCAACGTTTCGTCCATGGTGACCGGCGCACCGGCATCCCCCTCAACGCAACACTGACCATGACATTTGTCAAGGTCGCAGCAGAACTTCACCGTAAGAATGTCCGGCGAGACAAGAACATTGCCCACCATGAATATATGATCATACGTATTGCCCATCTTTCTTATCGCTAAATTATTTCATTATCCACTGTTCTTTACCGTTCACCGGACAGCCTTTTTCTCTCCGCAGTACAGCCATTCCAAATTCTTTTCTTGAAAAAAAACATTTCTTTTCACGAGAATAAATATTTCTTTTCATGAAAATAAATTTTTATCACCATGAAAAGAACTCTCTCTGCACAGCATCTTAAAGTTCAGAAAGGATGCACAGAACCTGTTACCCCTATAAGCCTAACAGGCCAGATACGTCCAATACGCTTACAGGCAAACCACCAGTCAGCCTGCAAGCCTGTTCACCTGGCAGCTCGTCCGCTCACGCTCATCCAGTCTACAGGCACAATTCCATTCTCCTCCAAATACTCATTGCAGTGTGTGAAATGTTCCCTTCCATCCCATTCTCCTCTACGGCGGACTGCCAAGGGAGAAGGGTGTATCGCCTTCAATACCTTGTGCCTCTTATCGTCTACGTGAATCAATCGCTCCTTGCGCTGTGCTATACGTCCCCACAGCATAAAGACGATATGCTCACGATCAGCATCCAACGCCCTGATAACGGCATCCGTAAAACGCCACCACTTGTACTTCCGATGGCTGTCAGGTTTATTCTTGTGTACGGTCAATGTCGTATTCAACAACAACACCCCCTGTTCAGCCCAGCGTGTAAGATCGCCCGAAAGCTTATCGGAGCCGTCAAAACTCATCCCGAGTGCATTGTATAGAGTCCGCAACGAAGGCGGAAGCGGTGCTTTGTCAGGCACGGAAAAACTCAGTCCCATAGCCTGACCTGGATTGAAATAAGGGTCCTGCCCCATAATGACGACCTTTACCTTGTCAAACGGACAAAGATTGAAGGCGTTGAAAATCTTATCTTCTGGCGGATAGCATGTACGGTTCTTATACTCCTCACGCACCTTTTCCACCAATTCCTTATAGTAGCGTTTATCCTCTTCGCCTTTCAGCTTCTCACGCCACGACTCTTCTAAAATCCATTCCATTGCAGTTGAACAGCATTACCAATCAACTGGCTCGAGTCCACAAGCAGTCAGATAGGCATTACAACGTGAGAACTGGTGCTGACCGAACCACCCTCCCCGGTTTGCAGAAAGCGGTGAGGGATGTACACTCTCGAGAATACAATGACGCTGGGGGTCGATCAGAGCTTTCTTGCTGCGGGCAAAACCACCCCAAAGCATAAAGACCAGATTCTCCCGTCCATCGCTGAGTGCCTTGATGGCGGCATCGGTAAATGTGCCCCACCCTAACCGCTGGTGGCTGTTTGCGACGTGTGCCCGGACGGTCAGCGTGGCGTTGAGCAGGAGAACTCCCTGCTCCGCCCAGCGCGTCAAGTCACCGGATTGACAGACAGGCGCACCCAGATCGGCGGCAATCTCCTTATAGATATTCTGCAATGACGGCGGGAGCGGCACACCGTCAGGTACGGAGAAACTCAACCCCATTGCCTGTCCCGGCTCATGGTAAGGGTCCTGTCCGATAATGACAACCTTCACCTTGTCGAAAGGACAGAGGTTGAATGCATTGAAAATCAGCCTGCCCGGCGGGTAGCAGGGAAACTGCGCATACTCCTGCCTCACCTGCTCTGTCAGCTGGCGGAAGTAAGGCTTCACAAACTCACCGCCCAGCCGTTGTTCCCAAGAATGTTCTATCTTTACACTCATCGTTTCGTTTCTTTCCTACAAAAGTACAATAAAGTTCCGACAAAAACAAAAAAGCCGTGCCATTCCGGCACGACTTTTATCTGTTCACGCAATCCCGCTTACTTCTTGTTCGGCTTGCACTGTTTCCTGCTGCACTTCTGTGCCTTCTTCGACCTGTCGTTGCGACAGTCCTTCTTACAGTTCTGCTTGTCCTGTTTGCAGCATTTCGCTTCTTTCTTACAGCAGGGCTTTGCCGGCTGACTGTCACAACAGGCCTTTGCATGCTTCGGACATTTCTTTGCCTGCGGACAAGCCTGTTCCTGCTGGGGCTTATCACACTTGACTGCGTCCTGTGCCTGTGCGGTTACTGTACAAAGACTGAATGCTACTACGAAAGACAATGCTATTTTCTTAAACTCCATAATCTTTTACTGTTTTAAAATTACACATTAATAACTGATTAACTCATAAAGGAGGAAAATCCTTATGTGTACAAAGATAATAAAAAAAACAATTCCAAACGCTTCCTTAGACTGCAAACATTGGATTTTTTTGCTTTATTATAATATTTTCGCTAAATTGCAAGACCCTTTTAAGCTGCATATAAGTCTGTCTCTTACCCGCCATACGTGAAAGCATATCTTTGAGCTGCAATAAAAAAGCCGTGATTAGGAACACGACTTTTTCTTATTCAAATAAAAGGGATTATTGAAGCTCAATTACTTCTTTGCTTCCCCTGTTTTTCCCAGGCCTTGATCTTTGCCTTCTCCTTAAGATAGGCACGCTTTACTTTCTGTTCGGTTTTAGCGACACCTCTCTTTACTTTCTTTACATCAGACTTCAACTTGGCTTTACCGGCCTTCTCAGCATGCTTTACTTTGCAATTGACTTTCTTTGCATCAGCGCAGATTCTTTCTTTGCCGACTTTCTCTGCGTTCTTTACCTCGTCTCCTACCATCTTCGCACCTGCATCAAGTTTCTCTGCATCAGCATGGAACTTCTCTTCGCCGACTTTCTCTGCGTTCTTGACTTCAGAACTCACTTTCTTTGCCAGCGTATCGATACGCTGACCGATTGTTTCATGACCTGTCACTTTCTTGTCTGTCTGTGCCTGTGCGTCAAGAGAACAGAATCCTGCAAGTACTGCCAACAATAATACGAATTTACGAATCTCCATTGTTTCCAATCTTAAAATAACAACCAATACTTATATTATACTTAAAGAGCCATGAAAGAGACTCTCGACGACAAAGATAGCAAAAACAAATCCCAAAAGCCATAAACAGCCTTTGGGATTTTCTTGTTTTCGGATTATTAACACTTAATCAGTCTGTAATCAGGTTTTCACCTGTCATGTCAGACGGCTGTTCCAGTCCCATGATATGGAGGATGGAAGGAGCAACGTCAGCCAGACGCCCGTCTTTGACCGTCGCCGAGTTGTTGTCCGTAACATAGATGAACGGAACCGGATTCAGCGAGTGAGCGGTGTTCGGCGTACCGTCATCATTGATGGCGTGGTCGGCATTGCCGTGGTCGGCGATGATGATAGCCTCGTAATCATTGGCCTTGGCAGCCTCGATAACCTCCTTTACACAGTGGTCGATAGCCCACACTGCTTTGGCGATGGCATGGTAAACACCTGTGTGACCCACCATGTCACCATTGGCAAAATTCACCACGATGAAATCATACTGCTGCGTATTGATAGCACCGACGAGCTTGTCCTTCACCTCGAAGGCACTCATCTCCGGCTTCAGGTCGTAGGTTGCCACCTTCGGCGAATGAACCAGAATGCGGTCCTCACCCTCGAAAGGCTGCTCGCGGCCGCCGTTGAAGAAGAAAGTCACGTGTGCATACTTTTCCGTCTCGGCTGTATGCAGCTGACGCTTGCCGAGCCGGCTGAGATACTCGCCCAGGGTATCTACGACATTTTCTTTAGGGAAGAGTACGTGTACCCCCTTGAAGTTAGCATCATAAGGGGTCATGCAGTAATACTGCAGATCCTTGATGGTGTGCATACCCTCCTCCGGCATATCCTCCTGAGTGAGCACGTGGGTCAGCTCCCGGGCACGGTCGTTGCGGAAGTTGATGAAGATGACGACATCGCCCTCCTGGATGGTTCCATCAACAGAAGAATTGTTAATCGGCTTGATGAACTCGTCGGTCACACCATCGGCATAACTTGCTTCAACAGCCTTCACCATATCGGTAGCCTGGTTGCCTTTGCCTTCGACGAGCAGGTCGTAAGCCTCTTTCACACGGTTCCATCGATTGTCACGGTCCATAGCATAGAACCGGCCGACGATGGAAGCGACGTGTGCCCCGTTGGCATCACAGACCTTCTGGATGTCGGCGATGAAGCCGGCACCGCTCTTCGGATCGGTATCACGGCCGTCCATGAAACAGTGGACATATACATCTTTCAGGTTGTATTCCTTGCCGATTTCGATGAGCTTGAAGAGGTGGGCCAGTGAAGAGTGGACACCGCCGGTAGAAGTCAGTCCCATCAGGTGGAGCTTCTTGCCTGTCTTCTGCGCATAGCTGTAGGCATCGATGATGCCCTGGTTCTTCAATATGTCACCTGTCTGACAGGCCTTGTTGATCTTCACGAGGTCCTGATAGACAATACGGCCGGCACCGATATTCAGGTGTCCCACCTCCGAGTTGCCCATCTGGCCGGCAGGCAGACCAACATCTTCACCCGAAGCCTGCAACTGCGAATGTGCGCTGACCGCATTCAAATAATCTAAGAAAGGTGTCGGTGTGTTGTGAATCACATCGCCTCTGTCATGCTTTCCGTTACCCCATCCGTCAAGGATCATCAATAAAGCTTTCTTTGCCATAATTTTACCTTTATTTTTTGTTATTGTCTTCGTTCCTGCAAAGGTACGATAAAAGAATAAGACCGTGGCAAAAAGGTGTTGGAATTTTACGGTCGGGGACTGGCGGGATATGCGTCAAGTTCCCTCTGCAAAAGACGGCCACCGGGCACTCACAGCAATTAACAGCTTCCCGATGCCCAAGCGAGCTGAATGTTCCTTGCCATACCCCCATGAGCTATTGCAACCGGAACGTTATGGGCACGCCTACCCATACGCCTTTTCTTGGCTTGCGTTTCCATTTCCAGGCCGGCATTGTCTTCAACACACGAAGCGCCTCTTGATCCAACACCGGATCGACAGAACGCAACACAGCGAACCGGCTGCACCTGCCCTTGGGACTGACAAAGAACCTTACGATGACCCTTCCTTGTACGCAGGTTTCCTGCAACACCGGAGGATAACGGAGATTGGCTGCAACGAACGCATTGAAATCACCGGGGAAACAAGGGGATTCCTCAAAGGAACATACCGTTTCCATCACCGGCTTCCAGTCTGTCGTCACCGTGTCCTCCTTGTCCATACGTACAACTACAGATGCCGTGTCACAGCAGGGAACAGAACTGGGCTCAGCACAGATCTTGGGTGAAAAAGAGCATTCATCCTTTCTTTTCTTCGATTTCATCGGCTGATGCTGTGCATCCGCATTTCCAACAGCAACAAAACACATCAGCAATACATAAAATAATTTTGTCTTCATAATCATAATTGTTTAGCATCTAACATATAGTCTACTTCATATTCCCATCAAAAGATTGTAATCATACTTCTCCATCCATAAGGCCGGAGCGGATAATCAAAAACCTGCACCGACGCTTAAACGCAATCACGCCGCCGCAGGTTTCTGAAATGCAGATGACAATCATTGGAACTTATTGTCAGTGCAAAGGTAAACAAGAAGAAGATACAAAGCAACACCTTGGCCTTACTTGACACATATACGGATATTACCGCACTGGCTGTCAGAAACTTATCTATTCTTATCCATGAATCCTGACACAACGGCGATTTGGCTGTACCACATAGAATGTGTATCTTTGCAAACATGAAAAAGAGAACTTGCCTGGTGATGATAGCCCTTTCAACACTGCTCTCATGCCACCAAAGGAGACTGCCGGCCTATCCTGCCACCGACGATGGAATCGCACGGATGCGGCTCGACAGTGCGGCATTGCTGCTCAGGAAACACGACACCCGCAATGCGATGTACCAGCTGAAAGCAGCTGAAAAGCATCTTTTCAACGTAACGGAAGACTCTCTGAAGTTCACGACTTACTACCGTATCGCACTGCTGAATGCTCAGAGCGGAGCCTACAGGCTGGCACTCGACTACCTCAACCATGCCGCCAGACATACCGACGACAGCAAAAAAAGCCACCGTCTGGCAGACATTTACCTCGAAAAAGCTTCTGTCCTCAACCAAATGGGACTTCGCGACTCGGCATTGCTGTATATAAAAAAAGCTGAGGCGTTCAGCCCCCGCATTCGGAAAGACCAGGAAGAAAGCATAAGGGAGATACGTACACGGATCGAAAAACATCAGATTCTTTCGGTTTCACCGGAGAAGGACATTGAGATCGTACAGATACAGGACCGTTATGAGGTGGCACTGACACAGCGCAAAGCCCTGCAGTTGCAGCTGTACATTGCCTATCTTCTCCTGCTTCTCATCGCCGTTTCCATCGGCATTATCGTGTGGTTCCGCCGGCGTATGCACCAACAGCTCCGCTTCTATCGCCAACAACAGCAGGAAACGGAACAGAACATCCAGCGTATCTTACGACAGAAAGATACGACAATCGATGAAATGAAAGCTGATATTGACGAAAAAATCCATGAGCTGGAACAGCTGAAGCGAAAGATTCCTGCACATAAACGGAATGAGAAAACATCCGAATCTATCGACCAGATTAAACTCGGAATCGATACGCTCTACTCGATTCTGAAAGGCGACAACCTCTCACAGATGGGCAAACGAGAGCAACAGGCACTCAACGCCATCATACCCAGCTACGACTACGAACTGGCGTATGTGCTCAACAATCCCCGTTATGCTTTCACACCTAAGGAGACTTTTTATTACATCATGGAACAGAACGGCATCACCGACGAGCAGAAAGCCACAGCTTTCTGCTGTACGGCACAGGCGGTGAGGTCGATAAAAAGCCGGATGAGGAAAAAGATGGAGAACGGAATCAAACAACCCTGAACGGAAGTCCCGTCACGTTTCATTCTACCCATAATGACAGAAAACAGCCCGTATGAAAACAATATGGGAACATCGGAGTGTCACAGTTTCGCATTCCTTGCTATAGACTGCCCTCTTCATTTACATCTTCTTCGCAGCATATTCTCCCATCTCCCTGTAGCCTGCAGGATTGGGGTGCAGCCAGTCGCCGATATGCCATTCACGGCGCAGCTGTTCCGGTGCGGAGGGATCGCGCAGAAGGACATCGAAATCGATGAAACCGTCTATTTCACGTGTTGTCCGTATCCATTCGTTCACCGTTCTGCGTGCTTTCTCACGTGCCTCGGTGAAGTAGCCTTTGCAGCCACGGAAGGGAGTTATCGTTCCCATGTAGACCTTGAGTCCGTGCAGGCGGGCTTTCCTGATCATTACATGATAGGCTTCTATGAGCTGCCGGGCTGTTTCCTCCGGATTCATCGACGTACCGATGTCGTTGATTGCCTCAAAGATGATGACTGCACGAAGTCCTCGCTGCCCCAGTATGTCCCGGTCGAATCGTTCCTTTCCAGGCTGTCCCAGTCCCACGGAGAGGATGCGGTTGTTGCCGATTCCGAGGTTCAGAATTCCCGTTCTGGCAGCTTTGGAACTATTGGAAGCAGCATCGCCATTCAATGCAGCAGACAGGAAGTCGGGCCAGCGGTCCTGTGCATTGGTCGTACTGCCCTTTCCATCGGTTATGCTGTTGCCAAGGATGGCTATACTGGAAGCCGTTGCATCGAGCACGTCTATGGCCGAGATATTGAACCAGTGGTCTTCCTTGAAAGCGGTAGAAAAATCGGTATAGGCATTTGTCACACCCCGCAATATATAAGAGGTGGTGCGCGACCCCATGTGGACAGTCGGTTCCTTGGGTGCTTTCAGGTAATTGATGGTAATGGTGATACGCTCCAAAGGATGCAGGTTGAACCGCAATGCATCTGAGAAGACGGCCTTGCCCGCAGGAATCGTTACCCGTCGTTTCCTGCCGAACTGCAGATACTTCGCTGAACGCTTCTGTATCTCGGGACCGTTCCCAGCCCTGGCCACATAGACACTCGTTATCTCGACAGGCTCTGAAGAGCATTCATTGCTCAGCTGCAGGCGGATGACACTCCCGCCGATGCTGACCTTCACCACCTGCCGGACGGATCGGTCGGTCATTTGGTTGTTGTAGGGCATAAACGCCTTGTCGACCATCTGCGGCGCACAGGCCCATGTCCCCACCCAATGCGGTTGCTGCGCATGGACAGCGAGGGTTGCAAACAAAAAGAATAAAAGTAAAAGTTTCTTTGTCATAGGAATCATGAAAAACAAGGAAAAATGAAGACCTCCCAAAGAGAGAACTCACGAAGAGAGAGAAAACTGAAGAGAGAACTCACGAAGAGAGACCTCCCCACGTCCCTTAGAAGGAGGGATGTGGTAGGATAAGGCGGAAAAGACGAGGGCTGGCTCGTCTGTGCTGTGCAGAATCATAGAGGTAGCCCGCTATTCACTCCCCTCTCCATTCGGAGAGGGGCTGGGGGTGAGGCTTTTGGGGGTGAGGCTTTTCGGGTAAGGCTTTCTATCTCCTCCTGCATATACGCCATGAACCCCTCCCCCTCTACGATGTCAATATCCTTGTACAGTCCGAGGACAAAACGTCCCAACCCACGGTAGTCACAGACCTCAATGTCCAGCAGCCAGGAACTGTCTTCCTGCCGAGCAACATAACGGACCCCCTGCGGATATTCCTCTACAAAAAGGTTGTGTGACAACTGCCCCAACTGGAGTTTCACCCGATGGCGTTCCTCACCGCTGAACATGAAGATGTCGGTGAACACCTGCCGGTGCCGGTCTTCATGCAGCCAGGGAGTATCAAGCTCTTCCACGTCTTTCATACGGGAGATTTTGAAAGTCTTGTTCGTATGAGACATCAGTTCATGACAGCGCACATCCTCGTTGTCGTGCAGCAGGAGGAAAGGTTCGACGATACGGTCCTTCACCGTGTGGCTGTTCGGACTGGAGTATCCTACCAGCCGTACCATCCGCTTACGCTCCATTGCCTGCCGGAGCACAGACAGGTTGCTGTCCATCTGCCGGCGGACCGATGAGGGAGCTGATACAGACAGGGCGTAGGCATTCTCTATCTTCCTCCGAAGCTGGTTCACCGCCACACTGCTGCCGTTATCCGCCATCGTCAGCAGACTGTAGATGGTCCTGATGTCATTGTCCGTGAACTGGACGGCCTGCAACAGCCTTGTAAAGAAAGGCGACCGGCGGTCGATGTGATAACAGCCTTCATGCTTGAAGACGATGAAACCGGCATGTCTGATGAAATCGAGCAGATAATAAAAGTTCCTGCGCGACAGCTCCATCCTCTCGCACAGTTCCTCCACCGTATAGTTGCGGCCGTCAGACAAGAGCGCCAACAGTTCCAACTGCTTCCTTAGTTTGTCAAATCTCATACATTACACTTATCCTGTATAGTACTAAACGCACAGGAAGGTCATTAATTGTCTTAACATGAAAAAACTCTCTGTACAGGCATATAGCCTGTACAGAGAGTCAATATCATTCGTCCTCAAACCTTACTTGTTCAAGACCAGAACCTCCTGCATTGGGCCGAAAGAGCCTGCAGCAACCGTGAAATTGAATTTGAAAGTAAACGTCTTTGTCCCTTCGTCATAAGTACTTCCCTGGTCTGTTACACTGATCATTCCATACTTCGAATGAGTACGCCCCGTCTCCATGGAAGAAGGATAGACTGTCACCTTACTTCCGTTCGGACTGAAAGAGAAGCCATGGCCTTCTGCCCACAGATCCTTGATACGGTAGCGATTGCCCACTTCTGAATACTCGACATTGACGGTACCGATATTGCCGAACATTTCCGATGTATATGTTCCTGTACCAAAAGCCTTGTAGTCAAGACCCTCGAAGTCGATACTCTGGGAAGTCTTCGTGCCACCATTCACCGCAACAACGGTTATGGAATAAAGCCCGTGCAGGTCCGTAACATAGACATCCTTGTAATCAGAAGGCTTCACGTCAACTTTCTTTCCATTGGCAACGACATAGTCGGCATATTCACCTTCTGTCATCTTACGTGCTTCCTTAGCCGACTTCAGTTCAGCCAGATAATATACTTCACTGACAGCAGCATTGGTCGCTACACGGAAGAGACAGTCGTTATCGGCATTGTACCCATCTCCGACTTTGTATTGATAAACCGTTCCAACGGGTGTGCCGTCATTGCCCGGCTCTGTGCCATACTCTTCCTTACAGCCCGTAAAAACAACGGCGGCAAGGGCAAGTAACAGTAAACTCTTAATGTATTTCTTCATAATCTTTTGCTTTTATATTCGTCAATTGCTTAGAAAACATACGGATCAGAGTCGGCGGCAGGCTGAACCGGATCAGGATTACGAGTCATACCTCCATTGTTGTCAGACTCTGTTCCCACGAATGCCCAGACCATCCAGTTAGGCAGCTCCTTCGTATTCCAGCGCGCATTTTCAAGATGATTGGTTCCAGCATAACTGCGGATAATGCCCTTGTTCAGACGTTTGATATCAAAAGTAGCAAAACCTTCACCCCAGAGCTCTACACGACGCTGCCACCAGACTTCGTTCTGGAATAGAGACGTACTGGCATTGTAATAAGCATCTGTATGTTTGCCATACACATACTGCGGGTCTCGTGTCTTGGCAAATGCTTCCAACAACGCCTTACCACGTGCTTCATCCTGCATCCCTGCGGCTTCAGCCTCGATAAGCTTCATTTCCTCAACACGCATCAAAGGGACTGATACACACCAGGCATCGTACTTGACATCAGCTTTCCCCGCTGCATTGCGGAACTTCAAAGACAAACCGCCAAGACCGTATTTGGAGTATTCCATCCCTGACTTGTAGACGCGATCGGGATAATTAGAGTAGTCTCCCAGCTTGTTGATGGCAGCTGCTTTGCTCATGCCGTCCAAAGAGAAGTCGACCCAGCACTTGCGACGGAAATCCGTACTGGGAATCGTAGAATAGAGATGACGGTCAATCACCATCACGCCACCGTATGAAGAGGCATATCCGCCGTCGAATCCGCCTTCCATCATCATTACAGATCCCCAGGAGTCGTCACCGTCATTCCCTTTGATATTGGGGTCGGTAGGAAGGAACTGTGTGGCGAACATCCAGGAACTGTTAGGTTTGTTGAAACCATTGTCACGGCTCAAAAACTCGCTTTCACTCATCATCGTGTAGCCCTGTTGTGCCAGCTTGGCATACTTCTCGGCATTCGCCCAGTCCTGCTTCTCAAGATAGGTACGTGCCTTGAGGCCGTAAACGACACTGATATCAGGAGTATACTTGTCCGATCTCTTATAGTTCGCAAGATACTTCTCTGCTGCGTCAAGATCCTTCAGAATGAAATCGAAAGCTTCCTCCCAAGTCATACGCTCACTATGAGTAGCCTCCTGCAATGTACGCAACTCATCAGCCTTAATCGTTGTCAAGGCTTTCGGATCAACCGAATAAGGTTTTGCCGCATACATACGTACCAAGTCCAGATAGAACATGGCGCGCATCGCATAAGCAATACCTGTACCAGCCTTTTTTGCGTTTTCGGGTTCTTTATATCCCGAAGCACCGGCACTTTTAATGACGTTGTTACAGTCAGTAATCCACGAATAGTAGCAGGTCCATGGGAACTGGGTAACGGCATAACCAGATGCCAGGTACTTGACGTTGTTGTACCAGGTGGTAAGATGATTATTGGCACCTGCCGGCACGACATCCTGTCCTTCAACATCACGGGTAAGGAAGAACGCCGTATAGCCGAAATCCCACACGTTGTTTCTCCTGGGAGAATACGTTCTCTTTCCGCTGAGGTTCGTTGTCAGTGCGCTGACCATGTTATCAAAGGCACCCGGAGCTCTCGCCACCTGATCCAGTGAAGCGACATTGCTCTGCGGCTCTACCTCTTCGATACAACCCGTAAGCACAGAAGTGCCTAAAGCCGCCAGGAGTATTGTTGAAAAAATCTTATTCATTGTCATATTCTTTTTGTTAATTAGAAAGAAACCTGCAGACCGCCCATGACTGTACGTACAGGCGCATAGGAATTGACACCCGAGCGAGATGTTCCCTGGAAGCTGAAGCGGGGATCAAGTCCCTTGCGGGCAGACCAGAAGCAAAGGTTCTGTCCTTGTACATAAAGACGGATTTTGCTCAGCATCAACTTACGGACCAGTTTTGTCGGAACAGTATAACCGACAGTAAACGACTGGAAATTGAGGAACCGCGCACTCGTAAGGAAACGCGTGGACTGTGCCGTCAAGTCAGGATCCGTGTACATGAAACGTGGAATATCGGTGGAAGTATTGTTTGGAGTCCAAGACTTCAATATATCCTTGGACAGATTTGATCCGTCTCCCGTTGTCCTGACATTATTCATCAGCGAAGCATAGCCGAAATCATAGATCTTACCGCCGATCTGATAGTCAAATGTAGCATTGAGGTCAAAATCGTAAACTCTCAGTGTCGTAGTGAAGCCACCATTGGCAGCCGGTAACATCTCATGAGTATAGTTCGTAGCTTCGCTCCAATCCGTCGTTGTGAAAGAATGCTTCGTTCCTGGCTTGTTACTGTTTGACAGCCTGCCGGCTTTGAACTCCTTGTAGATGTCCTCGTCAACCCAGTAAAGCGGCTGTCCCTTTTCATTCACACCGGCATAATCAGCCATCATTCCATTGTAGAGTGGTTGACCTTCTGCATACCACATCGGGATATTGAATCCTGCATTGACATCCGCCTGTGAGAATCCGCCATACTGTGCAATCTTGGTAGGGTCGAGCTTCAAAGCCTTTGCACGGTTGTGAGAAATATTCGCCGAAGCACTCCATACAATATTCTTCGTACGGATGATGTCTCCGCCGAGCGTAAATTCGACACCTGAGTTGCGGATGTCTCCAATGTTACCATAGTAACCCCGTACACCTACACTCTCCGGAACACCCAGCCAGAAAAGCATATCCGTTGTCTTCTTGGTATAGCAGTTGAGCTCACCATTCAAACGATTCTGGAAGAGTGCGAACTCAATACCGAAGTTGAAATTGGTGGTTGTCTCCCAGGTAATGTCAGGATTGCCAATGGAAGTGAACGAAGGCAACATCGACTTCTCACCACGTACCAGGCTGTAACGGTCGACATAGTTGAAATCAGGAATACCATCGTTACCCTGCTGTCCGATAGAGACTTTTAACTTCAGATTGTCAACCCACTTGGCATTCAGATCCTGGAAGAACTTTTCTTTGCTGAGAATCCACGCTCCTCCAATGCTCCAGAAGTTACCCCAACGGTTTTTCTTTGCGAATCGGCTGGAAGCATCACGACGGAAAGAAGCCTGTGCGAAATACTTCTGGTCATAGTTGTAAAGCAAATTGGCAAAATATCCTTCCACATTATAGATGGTACGATAAGAATAGCTGTCATAACGATCTGCAAACGCATTGATTTCCTTGATGTCCGGTGAGAAGCCACCACGAGCCAATGCCTCCAGATAGTTATAATTAGACTTATACCACTCATGTCCTACCATCAGCTGGACATCATGCAGGCCGAAGGCCTTATGCCCCGTCAACGTCTGGACATAGTTCCAACGATAGCTAACACCAGTATCCTTATTAATGCGCCCCTTGTCCGCAGCAGCACCGCCAATAAAAGGATTCTCATAGAAAGAATAACGTGTCAGTAAAAGGGTGATGGAGTTCATCGAATTGAATTTCAACCATGGAGTCAACGTAACATCAAAGTTGAACTGTCCCTGCAACTGATCGAGTATGGTATTCTGCTTGTTGTACCTGTTCGCGCCCAGCGGGTTACCTGTACTGAGGAAAGGCCGGGTCCCGATGCCCGGATAGTTTGTTGACGGCACACCGAAGTCATATTTCGGGTGACCGTATTGATCTGTAGCAATCACCGGATTACCGTTTGCATCCAGTGTACGGACGTAGACAGGATAGATAGGAGCAATATACTGTGTGAAATAACCCAGATTAGCCGCATCAGTCCTGGTATCGCTCAGATTAGGATTCGACTCACGGTCAGAATGCACATATCCGGCATTTGCCAAGAGGTGCAGCCAGTTGGTAGCCTGATAGTCCGCCTTCAACCGAGCCGTAAACCGCTCATATCCGGAGTTCTCCAGTACACCTTTCTCTTTCAGGTAACCTACACTCGAGTAATAGCTCATCTTGGAATCACCACCACTTACATTGATGTTATACTCCTGACGGAATCCATGGCGGTATGCCTCATCCTTCCAGTCATCCGGCTGGAGGTAGTACTTTGTACCATTATATTCGTAAGCGCGTCCGAGGGTCGCCTTCGGATTCAACTTACCATCAAGCCCGATAAGATTCTCACCGGCGGGAAGTGTATATGGATTATACTGCAATCCGAAGCTGCCATTGGTGATCATGTTATCATTCGCCCACTTATTAGCCTGTTCACGTGTCATACCCTGCTTGTAGAAAGCATAGTTGAAGAACTGTGAATAGTAAGCCTCCATGAACTCGCCGGGATCCGTGAACACGTCATAGTCCTGAATACTGCGGCTCGTCGCACCCCATTTCATCTCAGCATTGATGTTTGCCTTGCCTTTGCCTTTTTTCGTTGTAATCAGTATGACACCTGCTGCACCGCGTGCACCATAAAGAGCAGCAGAGGAGGCATCCTTCAGAACGGTAACGCTCTCGATGTCGTCCTGCGGAATGTTGCTCAGAGAAGCAGGATAAGGAGCACCGTCGACGATGATCAACGGATCTGTAGAAGCATAAAGAGAAGCGATACCACGGATATGGATGTTCGCATTTCCAGCACCGGGAGCACCGGATCCGCCTGTCAGCTGCAAGCCCGGGACCGACCCGATGAGCGCATCAGCCACATTGGTAGTAATCTTCTTTTTCAAATCACCGGAATTGACAACGGCTGCAGAGCCGGCAAATGAGGCCTTGGACTGCGTACCGAAGGCAACGACCATCACCTCGTCCATCACCTTCCCGTCCGGATCAAGCGTGATTTTCATGTGTGCCTTACCCGTCAGCGTCTGCGTCTTCATGCCGATGTAGGACACAGTAATCTTAGAACCAGCCTTGACAGGCAACGAGAAATGCCCGTCTATGTCCGTCGCGGTTCCCGTCTGCGTCCCTACCACGAGGATAGACGCACCGACTACGGGCTGCCCGTCATCTGAAGAGATTACGGTTCCGCTAATCTCTGTTTGCGCCAGTGCTGTTCCCATACAGAGGAAGAACACGGCTAAAAACATGGTTAGTCTTTTTTTCATAAAATCGCTTTTTTGTTAACAATAAATATACTCTGTTTGTCTTATTGCAACTGGTAAAATTCACGAAACCAATCGTCAGGTTCTTGTCAAGAAGGGTATTCTCGTCAGATTACAAAGCTAATATAGTTTTTCTCAACATCCAAGCAAACGTAAACATAAGTTTTATTTTTTCACATTAATTAAGAGTTCGGCGGTAAAATCTGTCATTGTGATGGTCAGAAAACAAAATAACCATAAGCAAAAGCGGCTTTCCACAAGCAATATTGTAAGTAATACACAATTTTACAATTTGACAGATAAACCCATTGGAAACATCTATAACAGCTCCCGCATCCTTACAGAATGACAGGAGGCTTTCGTCCCGACAGACGGGAGACAAGACCGGAAAAGACAGCTGAAAAACCCGATTGAGAATATTCCCAACCGCTTGGGAATATCGTTCCCAGGGCTTGGGAATACCGTTCCCGACGGCCGGGACTGCTGTTCCCAAGCGGTCGGGAATGAGCGGTCTGCAGTTTAATGTTTTGGCTGTATGCGGACCGAAGAAAACCAAACGTCCCGCCACGATGAAAGGAATACTTCACCGTGGTGGGACGAGCCTAAGGTTATGGCCAGGACAAACGTCAGTTACGGTCTGTGCTGTCAGGTTTGAAGGAGTCGGAAATACCTTTTCCGAGTTTCCTGAAGAACTTTTTCCCGCCTTCTCCTATCTTGCGGGTTATCTCGCCCACCGTCCTGGCTTCACGCTTCACGACCTGTCCCACACCATGTGAGACAGACTTGATTCCCTGCCTTACTTCCATCTCTCCGGAGTCCGTGCGGGCAGTCTGCCGTGACGTGCCGCCGGTCTTCGCGCTGCGTCCGGAAGACGGACGTGCCGTCGGCATCTCTGCCGCGTCATTCGCCCTGGCGTTGCGCCTTGCCTCCTTCTGCATTTCCTTCTTGTGTGCCCTGACCAGCCGGGGGGATGCTCCGGCAATGCCGCTGTACTCCGTCTGTGCCGAAGCTGACAAGCACATCAGTGACAGGGCTATCAATGCTTTGATTCTGATACTTTTCATCATTGTCGTTTGTCTGTTATACGGGTTAAGAACGTCCGACTGCCTAAGGATATTGCCGGCCTTAACAATCAATAGGACGTATTAAGGGGATTTAAGTCACGTCTGCCTCTGCCAGGCAGGTTCTCCGTTCCAGAACATTCCTGCCACAACGGCCCCGTTCCGGCCTATCTGACAAGGCTCCGCACGGCAAACCATGCGTGCAGCAGCACGGTCTGGAGGAGTCCGTAGTGCCGGCGCATCACGTCGAAACGCTCCCGGAGCGACTCTTTGTGATGGAGGGTCGTCTGTCCTTCCTGCACGTAATCCGCCACGACGGCATGGATATTGCGCAGCAGGAGTCCCCTCTGCTCTCCTTCCTTCATGACCCGTATGCACCAGTCTACGTCCGCCGAATAGCGGTAGGCGGTATCATACGGCAGCGAACGTGCGATGTCCGTCCGGGCATAGAATGCCTGGTGGCATACCAGCATGCCGTAGCGGAAGGAACGCCAGGTGAGCCGTGCAGGCGGAGTGAGGCGGCGGTGGCAGAGGAAGTTGCCTTTCCCGTCGATGATGTCGGTATCGCCGAAGAGCACGGCAGGCCGCTCCTCGCCGTCGCCCACCACGGCGGCCAGCACCACACGGTCGAGCGTGTCGGCAGCCGGGAAGCGGTCGCCGGCATTCAGGAAGACGACATAATCGCCTGTCGCCAGCTGCAGACCTTTGTTCATCGCATCGTAGAGACCGTTGTCCGGCTCGCTCTGGATGCGCACCGTGTGTCCGTTCTCCGCCTCTCCGGACTGTTTCCGGTAGGCTTCTGCAATGGCCACGGTATTGTCCGTCGACGCGCCGTCGATGATGAGATGTTCCACATGAGGATAGTCCTGCATGAGCACGCTGTCGAGCGTCGGCTGCAGTACCTGGGCCGCATTGTAGGTTATCGTGACGACTGAGAATGTAATCATAGACAGAAATTCTTATAGGCCATCGCCTCGTTATATACTTCAAGATACTGCATGGCAACGCTCCGCTGCGAATAGCTGTGCAGCACCTTCGCCACGGCCGCTTCGGAGAGAGCCGCATAGTCGGCCTCATCCAGCACCCAGCGGATGCCCTCTGCCAGGTCCCGGGCATCGCGTTCCGCCGCCACATAGCCGTTCCGGCGGTGATCGATCATCTCGGGTATGCCTCCGACACGGAATCCCACACACGGCACGCCGCACGCCATGGCCTCCATGATGGTGTTGGGAAGATTGTCCTCGAGCGAGGGCAGCACGAAGACATCGGCGGCATTGTAGACGTCGCGTATCCGCTGCTGGTCGCTCACGTAACCGATGGGATAGACCGGCAGTGCCAGTCTCCCCTCCAGTTCCTCGGCGTGTCCGCCGAGGATGGCGATGCCGGTATGCTCCTTCATTTCCGGATGCTCTTCCGCCATCCGGGCTACTGCCTCCACGAAATAGTCCATCCCCTTGCGCTGGTCCGTCACACGCTGTGAGACGAAGAGCACGAGGCGTCTGCCGGCGGGGAGGTGCAGCCGCTTCCGGGCCGACTGCCTATCCTGCGGCGAGAAGAAACGGCTGTCGATAGGATTGGGGATGTCTCTGACGCTGATGCCGCGCAGGAGCCCGCTCCGCTTTGCCTGCCGGGAGAGCCACTGGCTACAGGTGACGAACCAGATGTTGCCGTGACTGAGCATTTCCTTCTTGCGTTTCCACACCTTTGCCGACAGGTCGTGCGAACTGCCGCCGCCGGGCAGTAGCGGACAGTTTCCGCATCCGTTCTCGTAGCGGCAGCAGCCATGGGCATAATGGCAGATGCCGGCTGCCGGCCAGAGGTCGTGCATCGTCCACACGACCGGCTTTCCCGAGCACAGGATTTTGCGAATGTTCTTCAGAGAGAGCATGCCCTGGTTGATCCAGGAGAGATGTATGATGTCGGCCTCCTTGAACTCGCGCAGCTTCGTGATGTCGCTGCCGGCGTTGGCGATGTCTATCTCAAAAAGGTGGTTGCGGGAGAAATGCAGGTGCCAGAACACGCAGAACCGTTCCCAGAGGAGGTGCCGCTGGTTCTGCCACTCGTGGCCGAGACTGACCACGGTGATGTCGTCCGTCAGCTTGTCACGCACCAGCATCTTCGCCTTCACGCCGTTGTTGTTCAGCGCATCCTTGAGCCGGTTGGCGGCAACGGCCGCCCCACCTGTCTTCTCACTGGTATTTACTATCAGTATTCTCATTGGCGTATCATTTGCAGCAAAGTTACAAGAAAAGCGATAAACAGACAAGAAAAGTAACAAAATATTAGTTGTTTGCGGACACAGCAGGTTGATTTGCGTCAAGAAAGACGTAATATCCGAAGAATTTACAGGTAAAAAGTTGCAGAGAAGCAGAAATCCTCCTACCTTTGCATCGTCAAAAGGTTAATAGATTGTTTAGGTTAGTAGTAATAGATTTAGGTTTTTAGTTATTTTATTAAGGTAAAAGTTTAACGATTGATCCAGGATGACAAAGGAGGCCGTGAGGTTCCCTTTCATTGAGAAAAGATTATTTAGTTAAACATACTGATAACGCCGGTGCTCGCAGAGAGTACCGGCGTTTTTCTTCATCTTATCCGTTCTATCGTATATCCGCCGTCCATGTCTTCCATGAGGCTGTGATACACTATCTTTTCTATAAGTCCCTTTGTATCAACATAGACGTCCATGGAATCCTTCGTCGGACAATACCTGTCTTTCTCCGACCGGAGGGAAATCACGGTTCCCTGTCCGGTGTGTGCAATATGGTAATTCACCACGCCTTCAAATCTGTCGAAATAGTATTCTCCTGATGTCTGCCTTGCTGAAAAGCGGTTGTTGAAGGTGGTCATCATCTTCAGTTCAGGCATGGAAGGATAGAAATCCCATAGATTAACCCCATTGACGATATAGAAGGTCATCACCATGGCCACCTCTTCTGCGGTATCGCCCGACTTTCTCTGATGTGCTTTCTTCCATGCCGGGGCCTGGCGCATCAACACTTCCATCAGCTCTTTTCCGAACCGTCCTTTGTCCTTCAGTTCTATGTCCGTATCGTTCGATGCCGGCTTATACACGATGACGAAGTGGTTGCGGCGCAACAGCTTACGGTATTCCCCTATCGGAATCCTGAATCCATGGAACTCCAGGTCTTCCTCGCTGGAAGAGAAAACGGTATCGGCAATAAACTCCAGACGGCAGAGACTGTCAGTTGACAACAGCGGCACAAGCCGGAACGTATGGTCAGGACTGTTTCCTTCATACGATTTCGGCCATGTGACCCGATAGGTCAGCGTGTCGCCGACAACATACTGCGGACGGAACAGGGGAGCGGGTTCCGGCACGTGGGTGACACCTGCCTTCAGACGGTCGTAAAGGCGGCTGCGCTTCGCATCCGCCGGATTGCAGACGAGCAGCAGGCTTCCGTCATAATGTTCTACGGGGATGGGACGCGGGATGCCAACAGGCTCATTGTCCACGAAGATAGCTGCCACGTCGCTTATTCTACGGTGGCTGAGCAGAGCGAAGGCATCACTTGACTCACGGGTCATACTCAGAGAGAACAGCCAGGGATTGTTGTCACCGTTTTTCCGGGCATCCTCCGACCAGACATCTGTGTACTGGACAGAGAGGATGGCATAGGGGCTTTTCATATCAGCTATATAAAGATACAGCTGTGTATTGCTGAGGCCGTCCAGCTGGAAGAAGTACCGGTAGCGCGAAGCGTCATAGAACCCTTTCTCACGGGCAAGTGCCAACAGGGCTTCCACCTTCGCCGAGTCGGTTCTGTTGACGATGAAAACCGTAGAAGCATCTTTGTCCTCCGCTGTGTCGCAGACAGCGGAGTCCACGACAACGGAATCCATGTCATCCTCCCTGGAAGCCGTATCTTCCGCATCACTTTCCTCATCATCCGACGGAGACGGCGGACAGGTGGGCTGCGCCGAGTCTGCCGGATCGGAACCGGGAATATACAGTTCATGCGTAAGGAGCTTCATGAGCGGTATCTCCGTTATCTTTCCCTGAACCGGCAGCAGCTTCTCGCTGACAGCTGAAATGACTTCATGGATATTGGACGGGACCGGATAGACGGACACGTGTGCGGGCTTCACGCCCTGCGCCAGGACGGTTTGCAGACAGCAGGCGAGCGATAGCAAAAGGAATGTTCGTTTCATAAGGATGATTTCATTCTATAAAGATGTAGACCTGAATTGTCACAGTTGTCCGGCCTCGACCTGCAGGACGATGCGTTCCACCAGTCTGTCAGCACCTTGGGGGTCGTACCGCTTCTTCAGACTGCTGCCGAAAGCCCAGGCGAAAGCCTGGTAGAAACCGGCGCGGACCGGACCGAGGAAAGCCTGGACAAGTTCGTAGGAGGTAGAGTTGCATTCGCGGTCGACAAGTTTGATGAGGAGCTTTCCCTGCGAGAAGCTCAGCTTCTTCATACGGGGTTTATAGGTGTTCCATATTTCCTTCTCCACACGTTTCATGTGCTCCGACCGTTCCTTTTTCGACGGGATGGTCTCAAGATAGGCTCCGGTCTCAAGGATAATCTGATGGCACTCCTTGGCTATCGGCAGCACTTTCTTGATGTTGTAGACAAGCCTGTAATAAGCCATCTCCTGCGATTTGTTCTTGAACTCCAACGGGGGGAAAACATAAACATTGCTCGTCCGCACATACTGAATACTGTCTGTCCCCACTTTCACCTTGCCGATATGTACCATGGGCACGAACGTGGGAGAATCCATATCCACCGTCCGGTCCTCGGGATTGATATGGTCCTGCGCAGCTGCCCCCACCGTGAAAAACAGTAACACAGCAAATGTGAAAAGTATCCGTCTGTTCATATCTGGTGACAAAGGTACAAATTTTAAACTAAAGGCGATTTCATATTCCAGGAAAAAAACAGTCCGCTCCCGCCAGACTTTTCTTGGACCTGCCATCCCTGCAAAACCGGCAAGGAACCCCATCAATTCTTAAACTATGTAAAAACTGTAATAATTTCAAGTCAAGGCCTTGTTTCTTTCGGGAAAACGCTTTATCTTTGCATCCGAAACATTAAGAAATAATTTATTATGGCAAAAAGAAACGAATTATATAAGTGCGCAGAGAGTGGCAACATCGTAGAGGTTCTTGTTGGTGGTGAATGTGGATCCGGCAATATGCAACTGCTGAAAGAAAACACAACCGACGCCGCCACCGAGAAACACGTGCCGGTCGTTGAGAAGATCGAAGGCGGCTACCGTGTGACGGTCGGCGAGGTGGAACACCCCATGACAGAAGCCCATTCCATCCTCTGGATTGAGTTGATCACCAATAACAACGAGGTGCTCCGCAAGTATCTGGAGCCGACAGACCGTCCGGTAGCCGAGTTCAAGACCGATGCTACAGAAGTCTATGCACGTGAATACTGCAATCTTCACGGCCTCTGGCGTTCAAAGTAAGAACTGAATTTCAAACTGACATATCGTAATACGGGTGCATACGCCTCCTTGAAGATGGAGGGTATGCACCCTTTTTCAGATTCCTCCGTTAACAGACAGTTCCGCATTGTTTTCGGAAAAACAAGCCTCCCTGATCAGATAAGTACTGCCGGCACAGCTCTTCTCCGGCTACAGGCCGCTCCCATCCCGGTAATAGGTCGTGAGGTTCGAGCCGTCAACACGACCGGTGTCTGTCGACAACACAATATGTGCTGGGCCTCAGCACGTCTGCAGGGAAGGCCCTTCCAATCCTGTCGCTATCATATAATAGCAAGATGCTGATGACTGACTTGCACCGCAAATATATACCGGACAACCCTGACGGTTTCAGGACAGGAAATAAAGGTATGCTCCGGCCAGCAGTCCCAATGTCACAACGGTGATTACCGTGATGCCGTAGCGGACAATCCATGAGGGCCTCTCGTCGATGATGCGCCTTACCTTCTCGCTGCGGAGTTCTATCTTGTCGTCTGCCATAATCTGTCCCTTCTGCTGTTAGTTTCCTAATTCCAACTGATTCTTCACGAGATTGTAGTATGCGCCGCGCTTCCGTGTGAGTGCTTCGTGACTGCCTGTCTCAACCACCCTGCCCTTGTCCAGCACCACTATCTGTCCGGCATTCTTCACCGTGCTCAGCCGGTGGGCTACGATGACTACCGTCTTCCCCTTGTAGAACGCATCCAGATGCTCCACGATCATGCGCTCGTTGTTGGCATCAAGTGAGTTGGTGGCTTCGTCGAGGAAAATGTAGTCGGGGTTCTTGTACACGGCCCTCGCTATGAGGATGCGCTGTTTCTGCCCCTGGCTCAGGCCCACGCCGTCGCGCCCTATCTTGGTGTTGTACTTCAAGGGCAATCCCATTACATAATCGTGGATGCAGGCTATCTCGGCTGCTTTCTGCAACCGCTGCCTGTCTATCTCGTTATCATCTACGGCTATATTGCGGGCTATCGACTCGGAGAAGATCACGCCGTCCTGCATCACCACGCCACATTGCCTGCGCCACCATTTCTTATTGAGCGTGTTGACATCTGTTCCGCCAATAGTTATTTGACCTCCCAATACGGGGTAATAGCCTAACATGAGTTTGATGAGCGTTGTTTTACCGCTGCCCGATGCGCCCACAATGGCTGTTACCTTACCTTTGGGGATAGTGAGACTAACATCATCTATAATAGTTTTCAGTGCGTGAGGGTCGTATTTGAAGTTTACGTTTTCAAGGTCTATGCCTTCGTTTTCTTCTTTCACTGCTGTTTCCAATCCTTGCTTTCCGTTCTCATCATCCATACGGTGGATTTCATTGATACGTTCAAGGCTTATCTTTACATCTTGTACGGAGTAGAAGAAACTCATCAGCTGTTCCACGGGCGAGTTAAGTTGCCCTATGATGTACTGCACGGCAAGCATCATACCCAGCGTGAGTTGTCCGTGGATGACGGCCGTAGCCGCCACCACCGTGATGACGATGTTCTTCAGCTCGTTGATGCAGATGCTGCCCGCCTCCTGTGTCTGCTGGAGCTTCAGCGATTTCATCTGCACCCTGAAGAGGTCGGCCTGCACGTCCTCCCATTCCCAGCGACGGCGCTGTTCGCAGTCCTGCAGCTTTATCTCCTGCATGGAGGTGATGAACTCGTAGGTCTTGTTGTTGTTGACGGCCTGCTGCTCGAAGAGTTCATAGTCCAGGACTTTCCTGCGCCTCAGGAAAAGGGCGAGCCAGCCGCCGTAGAGCAGACTGCCGAGCATGAAGATGGCGAAGATGAGCCGGTTGTAGAAAAGCAGCACGATGCCGAACACGATAAAGGTAAAGAAAGAGAAGACAACGCTTAATGTCTGCTGCGTCAGAAACGTGTTGACGCGCCCGTGGTCGTTCATACGCTGCATGAGGTCGCCCATCAGCTTGGTGTCGAAGAACGACATGGGCAGCTTGAGCAGCTTGATGAAGAAGTCGCTCACCAGCGAGATGTTGATTCGCATGGAGATGTGCAGCAGCAGCCAGCGGCGGATGAAATCGATGGCGGTACGGCTCACAGTGAGCATCAGCTGTCCCAAGAGTATCAGCCAGATAAAGCCGATGTCCTGGTTCCTGATGCCCACGTCCACGATGCTTTGCGTGAGGAAAGGAAGGATGAGCTGCAGCAGGCTGCCCACGAGCAGGCCCAGGATGATCTGCCCGAAGTAACGGCGGTACTTCTTGATGTAGCCAAAGAGAAACTTGAACGAGCGTTCCTCCCTAGTCTGTCCGTCTGTCTGCTTTTCATAAAACGCAGGGGTAGGTTCCAGGAACATGGCTATTCCCTTCGCCTCACCGCCCGACTGTGTGCTTACCCAGTGTTTCTTGAATTCCTCAAGATTATACTTGACAAGTCCCTTTGCGGGGTCAGCAATATAGAAAGCCTTTCCTTTTTTGACCTTGTATAGCACAACAAAATGGTTCTGGTTCCAATGGAGGATGCAGGGAAGTGATTTGGATAATTCCTCCGAATTAGCAACCCCACACAAACATTTAAATCCTAATTCTTCAGCTCCAAGTTTAAGCGTCGCCAAAGAAATTCCCTCTTTTCCTTCCTGGCAAAGTTTTTGGAGATAATCAGGTATCAGATAAACTCTATAGTATTTACAAACCATTTGTAGACAGGTAATACCACAAAGCATAGAGTCATGTTGTCGATAAAGTGGAAATTGCATTAGCGATTGATATCAAGGTTTATAATAGAAGCTAAGCATCAACTCTCTACCTCTAATATCTTGATTGCTAAAGCTGCTTGAGAGAGTTTCATTAATTCCATAGCTATAGCTTTTATTATTACCTTAATTCCGCAGTATTTTTTCTTGTGAGAAAATTTTATATGTTGAGGTGTC
>OGJT01000073.1_pt1 | contig 68223 bp, 67 predicted proteins | sample 1572331 | NCBI WGS metagenome assembly OGJT01 (sample SAMEA2582094, study PRJEB24529) | metagenome | biome: Human gut stool | place: China | collected 2011
GTGCCGCCTATCTTCTGCAAAGATAGTGCAAACGAGCGCAATGAAAGCTTGCTTTGACATTGCCGAGTGCCGCCTATCTTCTGCAAAGATAGTAATTAAAAACAATAAACACAATAAATCCACATGGAAAGGTTCAGTCTTAAAGGCTGAAAATATCGTATTCCACGAATTATTTTCATGAAAAGAAATATTTATTGTCATGAAGAAAAATATTTTTTATCGTGAAAATAAATATTTCCGTTCATGAACATAAACCCGAGCTAAACGATGAGTCGTATTAAGACCGCCCTAAACAAAACATTAACACAGCATGAAGACGAGGACAAAAGGGGGTGCAGATATTCCGCAAAGAGGGCAAGAATAATCAACTAAGAGGGTCGTTTCAGGTTAAACAAAGTTACGATTACATTCCTCTCCACGAAAAACAATTACAAAAAAGGGTATATAAGAAAACTTTTATGTAAGTTTGCAAAAAACAAATAGATAGCTATGCGTAGACAAGTCGTACTTTTCCTCTTGCTATTACTACTCCCCTTGGCCTCACTTCAGGCCCAGGAGGTGCTGGTATGCGATGGCGTCTCACATTTCCCAATACGTGATGTTTTAGTCATTGCAGACGGTAAGAATATCGGACTAACCACATGGAAAGGCCTCATCACCCTACCCGATACCTTCCAAACAGCCAGCTTCAAAAAGAAAGGATACGCACCAGAGAAACTGTTACGCAATGAGGTTTTACGTGACACGGTGTTTCTCTATCCCGCAGAACATTACTTAGATGAAGTCATAGTGACAGGCAAACAGATTGTTGACGGACGTGAACTCTTAAAGAGAATGCCGAAGCGAGACATCTTAGAAAAGAAGCCAGCCCATTCCCTATTAGAGTTTGATGTTGGGCTTATGCTTGATAAACGGCTACGTAGAGACCGTAAGCATGTTGAGAAGCTACGTGAAGTTTTCAAGAAAATGGATGGCTTAGAGGATAAAGAGGACCCAATCCTCAAGGCCTATCGACAGACACAACAGGAATTAAAAGCCGACTCTATTCAGAAAAAAAACGAAGAGAAAGAGCCAAAGAGATAGCTTTCAATGCAAATAAAGGTTAAATACAAGATTGATAAAGCAATCTTTTTGTATAGTTTACTTGACTTTTAGAAAGGTAAATATTACTTTTGTAGCGTGATAGAAATCTTTTCTTATTAATCAAAAAAGCTACTTTATGAAAGCAGATTACCTTTTACCCCACATCTTCAGGAAGATTGGTTGGATTATTTTCACCCCCTGTTGTGTCATGATCTTGGTTTCCTGGTTAGGTATCAACGACTGGTTTAATGATGACAGACTGAGTTTTATTACCTTACACATTGGGAACCTTAATTTCTTTGCGCCTGAACAAGAGGGTCGTTCTTTCTTTTATTTTGCACAGGAAGACATGTTCTCTGAACTTGTCTACTGTTTGACCTTTCTCTCTCTATATATGATAGCATTTTCAAAGAATATAGTTGAGGATGAATATGTTGAACATCTCCGCATGCGTTCATTAGTATGGGCATTGAAAGTAAATACGATTTTCTTTATTATCTTCACTTGGTTCTGCTTTGGCATGGTTTATATAACTTTATTAATGCTCTCAATGTTCAGCATATTCCTGCTGTTTCACTTCCGTTTTCTGTACGAAATACATAAAAGAAGAATAGGTAATGAAGAATAATATAAGAGTAGAACGAGCTATAAAACGCATGACTCAAGCGCAATTAGCAGAACTTATAGGAGTGTCCCGACAAACAATTGTCGCTATCGAAAGCGAGAAGTATGTTCCCTCAACAGTTCTCAGTCTGAAGATTGCACGTGTCTTCGATAAACGTGTAGATGATATTTTTGAACTTGAAGAGGGCGATTAAGGATTTATGTTTACTCCTTATAAGCTCCCTCGTATTGGTAATCATAATTCTAACAGTAACTTTTCATTTTTGGAATAAACCATAAAAAAGCCCGATAGACAAGGTGACAACATATCACACCTGCCTCATCGGGCTCAAAATATACTCAAGTTATGGAAAAGTTCTATTCGTTATATCAAACCACGGATACGGTCGTCAAAGGCTGAAAGGGCAGCCTTCGCACCTTCTCCCATAGCGATTGTAATCTGTTTGTAAGGCACCGTTGTAACGTCACCGGCAGCATATACGCCCCTTAGACTGGTTCGATTCGTTGCGTCAATGACAATCTCATTGCGAGGACTAACCTCCACCTCGTCTTTGAAAGCATCACTGTTTGGCGATAGACCAATCTGCACAAAGACACCATCCAAGGCTATATTACGTTCCTCATCATTGGTACGATCCTTCACGGTGATGCCCGTTAGCTTCTTACCATCGCCCAAGAGAGCTGTTGTCTGAGTAGAGAGAAACACATCAACATTGGTCAAGCTGGCCACTTTCTGCTGTAGTACCTCATCGGCACGCATAGTGTCAGCAAACTCAAGGACGGTCACATGGCGGCAAATACCAGCCAAGTCAATAGCTGCTTCGATACCAGAATTACCGCCACCGATGACTGCTACGTCCTTACCCTTATAGAAAGGACCATCGCAATGAGGGCAGAAATGCTCGCCATGACCAATATATTTATCCTCATCAGGCAGCCCAAGTCGACGCCAACTTGCACCTGTTGCAATCACGACAGCTGGTGCGGTAAAGGTTTCACCACCCCTTACAGAGACAGTCTTAACAGCCTCCTTTAGGTTAGTTGCCACCACCTTACGATTGTCGAATACATCTATTGAATATTCATTGATATGTGTGCGGAGGTCAGCAGCAAGTTGTGTACCAGTTGTCTTAGCAACAGAAATAAGATTCTCAATACCCGTCGTGTCGTTTACCTGTCCTCCGATGCGCTCAGCAACGATAGCTACACGCAAGCCTTTGCGGGCAGAATAGATAGCAGAAGACGCTCCAGCAGGACCACCACCAAGTACGATAACATCATAATCACGTACGGTTTGCACGGAGTTAGCGTCATGGTCGGTGCCAACCTTGTCTTCTAACTCTTGGAGAAGGACGCCGAGGTCGCCACGACCAGTGTGTAATGGTTCGCCATTGACGTACACTGACGGTACACCCTGTATGTTCAAACGTTGTATCTCATCCTGGTATAGCCCCCCATCAACCATCTCATTGCTGATATTAGGGTTGATAAGTGCCATTACGTTGAGTGCCTGAACAACGTCAGGGCAGTTGGTACAGGTGAGAGAAACGTAGGTTTGAAGGCGTATTTCACCCTTCAGTGCCTTGATACGAGCCGTTATCGCCTCATCAGGAAGGTTCTTACCCTGTCCATCAGCATTAAGTACAGCGAGGAGCAAGGAGGTAAACTCATGTCCGTTAGGTATGCCTCGGAAGCTGATACCCGTCTCCTCACCATTACGAAGAATACTGAATGAGAACTGTTCTCCTTCTTGGTAAACAGCCTTAACCTTGTCGGAAGTAGAAGCGATGTCCTCTATGAAGGAAGAGAACTCAGCCGAGTTCTCGTCATTACTATTGCGTGTAACGCTAAGCGTTATATCAGATGAGAGCGAAGCAAAGACACCCTTCACCTGTTCAAGTATGTTTGAATCTAACATGGGGCTTGTAAATTTCTCTATACATTATAAAGAATGGAGAGATAAAGTACGGTGACTTATCTCTCCATTATAACTACTATGACAGTCTTATGTCTGTTATTACAGATAATAAGTCTTAGAGCTTACCTACGAGGTCGATGCTTGGCTTCAAGGTCTCACCGCCCTGCTTCCACTTAGCTGGGCAAACCTCACCATCGTGAGAAGCAACGAAGAGAGCAGCCTCAACCTTACGTACCAACTCATCAGCATTACGACCAATGCTGTTGTCTTGTATTTCTGCAATCTTAACGAGGCCCTCTGGGTTTACAAGGAATGTACCACGATAAGCGACACCCTCGTCCTCTTTGTAAACACCGAAGCCACGGCTCAATACGCCAGTTGGGTCAGCAAGCATAGTGTACTTAATCTTCTTGATTCTATCAGAAGCATCGTGCCATGCCTTGTGTACGAAGTGAGTATCAGTACTAACTGAGAACACCTCTACACCAAGGCCCTTAAGCTGATCATACTTATCAGCCAAATCCTCCAACTCCGTAGGACATACGAAGGTAAAGTCAGCTGGATAGAAGAAGAAAAGTGCCCATTTGCCCTCGATATCCTTGCTTGAAACGGTTTTAAACTGTCCGTCCTGGAATGCCTGAACGGTAAACTCTGGTGCGTGTGCATTGATAATTGGTTCCATATCTAACTTAATTCTATTTATGTGATTATACTTTTTTGTTTCGCAGTGCAAAGTTAGTATTTGTAATCATTACAGCCAATAGATAAAATCTATGTGCTGATAAATAAAATCTATCAAGCCCCACTCCACTACTGATTATCAATAGGTTACACTCGAGTAAAAGCCGAATAAAAAGATTGACTGTCGATGTTATTTAGTGATGGGTGATGGTTGGTAGGTGTTGGGTGATGGGTGATTATGAATACTAATAGATGGGTGGTGGATGATAAGGAATACTGGGGAACGGGTAGAGAGGGATACTGATACGGAGCTTATATGGGGAGAGAACAATACTTATTTATGATGATGGAGGGGTGAAAGTAGTCACTATAAAGGATGAAAAAGACGAGTATAAAGAATAAAAACACGATGAGGACACGGTTATTCGACTTTTTTTATCTATTTTTGTCATAGTCTATATATTGTATTAAAAGCATGACACTACAACAATTAGAATATGTAATGGCTGTCTATCGACTGAAACATTTCGCAAAGGCAGCCGATGATTGCAATGTTACACAGCCTACCCTTAGTTCGATGATACAGAAGTTAGAGGACGAATTAGGGGTTAAAATCTTTGACCGTAAGCGTCAACCAATACAGCCAACACAAGCGGGAATGAAGGTGATAGAGGAGGCGTGGAAGGTTCTTAACCGTGCAAAGAAACTCAGACAGACTATCGACGAGGAGCGACAGACCCTTACAGGCACCTTTGAAGTGGCTGTGCTTCCAACGATAGCACCTTATCTTATCCCCCGCTTCTTCCCCCAGTTGATGAATGAACACCCTGAGATGGATGTGAGAATCACGGAGATGAAGACCGAAGACATGCGCAAAGCACTTCGAAGGGGTACTATCGACGCTGGTATATTAGCACGTGTTGACGGCTTGGAAGAGATGAACTGTACATCACTCTACCGTGAACAGTTCTTTGCATACGTAGCTGAAGACGACCCACTGTACGTTAAAGAGTTTATTCGTCCAGCCGACTTGTCTGGTGAATACCTATGGTTACTCGATGAAGGACATTGTTTTCGCGACCAACTTGTCAAGTTCTGCCAGCTAAAGTCGGCCGCATTAAGTAAAAAGAGTTATAACTTAGGAAGCATAGAGACCTTCATGCGCATTGTAGAGAACGGCAAGGGAGTCACCTTCATACCGCAACTTGCACTCTCACAGCTCACCAAGGAGCAACACCGACTCGTACGTCCTTTTGCGCACCCAGTGCCCTCTCGTGAGATTATCCTTATGACTTCGCCTAATTTCATACGTCATACACTACTCCGAATGCTCGTTGACAGAATAAAAGAGTCACTCCCTGATGACATTCAAGACTAATGTTTTAGCAGCTTCACCTAAGTGATAACGCACGCAGAAAACGATAAGCCCCAGTTATATCCACCATAGCTGGGGTTTTGTCTATCCCTCAAAAAGCACAGTAAAAATAAGTGATAAGCTCCATAAATATTTGTGACATATTATTATTTTCACTATCTTTGCAATCATTAGAAAGTACATTATACAAGCAACATAACAAAGTTTATCTATATGAATCCTAATCAAAGACAAAACAGTCAACAGCGTTTAAATTCTAACCTCTCTAACTTCTTTAACATGAATAATTCTAAGAAACTATTAATCCCAGTAGCCCTTATTGTCACAGCCTGCGCGCTTAGCCTCGTATTCTTCACTTTCGTAAACCCTTCATACGACCAAGAAGCAGCATTGAAGATGAAGCCTATCTTCTTTGGTAGCACACGTGTCTCTGACGAACCAGTCAATTCTATCACACTCGTAGCGCCTACGACGTCGGCTGTCTACTTCAATATCCTACCGCAGAAGATGCAGTTTCAGTTTGACGACCTACTCTCAAACGATAATACCCCACTTGATGTCAATATGTATATGATTATTCAAGTGAAGAAGGGACAGACCCCCGACTTACTAAGAAACTATGGTGAGAACTGGTTTGAGAACTTTATTGAACCCTATTTCCGCAATAAGGTACGTGAGTATGTATCCTCTTGTTCGCCATTCGACTTGATGAGTAATCGCGAAGTACTCGCTAAGTTCGACGACCGCATTAAGCAGTCTATGCGCCAGTATGTAGCTTCCTTGTCACGAAAAGCCAATTTCCCTGTTGACATCCAACAGGTGATTACCGACCGTGTGATGCCTAACAAGGAGCAGTTAGAGGAGATGAACAAGACTGCTGCAAGTATTCAAGCCAAGCAAACACAGGAGAAAAGAGCTGAGATGGAGCTGGCACGTGCCAAGGCTGAGCGTAATAAAGCGGTGGCTGACAAGGCTTATATGACCGAGCTGAACCTCTCTCCAGCACAGTTCATACAGTTACGTGCATGGGATGTCATTGAGAAGAAGAATGGAGCTAACATAGACGTTCTATTCGGAGGAGGTGAGACACCGATGTGGAACATCCGCCGATAGGCTACGTCTTCACCGATTGTAAATAAAGTTATAACGCTTAAAACCATGACAAAAGGTGAATTCTATCTTGTAGTTCTTTCCAACCTACTTTTTATATTGGTAATTATCTTCTTTGTTGGACGGCTTGTACTCAACCCTCCAAAGAGCCTTATAAATAGCTTTATTATAGTTGATGGTTACCTGTATCCCCGTTTTCAACAGGGCCATATTGCACTGATTAAGCCTCCTCAACCTATCTGTATAAAAGATATTGTTAGGATAAAGCTTAATCAGAGAATATATTTCAATGGCGCCTTTTCTGTTGTCGTGGATATAAAGGATGGGAGACGTGTCACGCTCTTCATCGGTGGAATCTCTCCAAGTCGAGAACTTCAACGGCTTCGAGAAGAACTTTTGGCAAGTGAGTTTGACGGAGAAATCTATTGAGATCACGCTCATGAATGGTGGGTGATGGGTGTTGAGTGATGGGTGTTAAGGGTTTGCTTTGTGGGTGATGGGTGTTGGCTGTTAGGTGATGATGGTTTAGCTTCGTGGGTGATGAGTGTTGACTATTAGGTGATGATGGTTTGCTTCGTGGGTGATAGGTGTTGACTGTTAGGTGATGATGAAATGTTCGCTTAAGAGAAGATATTCTGCTTGGGTGATAGGTGTTGGGGGTTGTATATTGATAGATGAAGAAGTGCGCATCTGAGGGAACTTTTTAATAAATAAGATTACAGCAATCTTTATCCTGTTAGGGGATCCCCTCCTTCGGAGGGGTTGGGGGAGGTCCCTCCCTATTCAGGTCATGGAGAGAGGGTCTCCCTTATCCTTTTGTAAATACTTTTCACCCTTCTCGATTCTAACACATGCCCTTCATGAGTGAAGAAGAGGCCCTTCTACGTTCAAGAACAGGCCCTTCTTGAGACAAGAAGACGCCCTTCTTGGAGCAAGAAAGGCATCTTCTTCAACACTAATCATATCACACTGATTTATTGAGAGTTACAGACTACTTATAAGAAGATTACATCCCCCTATCTTGCATGTATTTTTCAAGATGCATGTAATGATTTTTCGCAACATGAAAGATATCGGCAAAAGCAATAGGATGTGTGCCTGCTCATAGAAAGGAGATAATTGAAAATTCACTCGACAAGACGGAGGAACCACACAACTTACGATAAAGAAAGGTCGATAGGACTGATGAGAAAATAATTTTCCTGTCACTTCTGTCATCATAAACGACCGCTTAACTCATTAATTTACAGTATGGTTACACGAAGTGTTAAATATGACAGCAAACAAAAATAAAACTTTTTTTGGTATATAGAGCTATACATCTCTCCTTAAAACAGCAGTCTTTTTTATCATTCTTATTACGGTCATCCATACCATTCGACCAAAGATAAACAAACTGTGGAGGGTTAGTAAACTGACAATCTACAAACCCATACAAACCAAGGAACTGCCAGTAAGAGCACATATAAACTGAGTTTTAATCGCAAACAATGAATATTTCTCTTATTTCCAATTAAGATTAAGAAAAAATAATATACCTTTGTAGCCCATTAATCCAATTAGTATAAACCTGACATGATTAATTCTATATTTCAAATTAACTTTAGAAAGACGGTGTTTTCAGCACATAACAAACTATTGAAAAGAGGTTTTCTTGTTCTTACCCTCCTACTTTCTGCAACAGCAAACTATGCTGACAATGTTGATTTCAACGCTGCGCTGCGCATTGCGAGGACGTATGTAAACATTAGTAAGAAAGCCGCTAAGAACTTAAAAACACGTGCTGCAGCAACGACAACACAACAGCCTTACTACGTCTTCAACGATGATACGGGCAAAGGTTTTGTAGTTGTTGCAGGCGATGACAAGATGGGTGAGGTGTTAGCTTATAGTCATGAGGCATCTATCGACATGGCTAACCTCAATCCCGAAGCACGTTATCTCTTCGATACCTATCGGCAGGTGTTTGAGGAATTGGGCAAGAACAAGGGGCTTACCACACGTGCAGAAACAGCTACAAAGGCGACTGATGATGTGCAGCCTTTGCTGAAAAGCAAGTGGGGACAGGACTTTCCCTATAGCAAACAGACGCAATATGTAACGGGATGTGTGGCTACTGCGGTTGCACAGGTGATGTATTACCATAGGTGGCCAGCACAAGGAAAGGGACAAGAAAGCTACACGGTGAAGTTTGATAACACTGTTCGCTCGGCCGATTTCACAAAGTCACACTACGACTGGGACAATATGTTGCCCGATTATAACCGTAGGAACGTTACTACAAAGCAGGAAGATGCAGTGGCTTTGTTGATGAACGACGTGGGTATTGCAACCAATATGCAATACACGGATAGGGCAAGTGGTACGCAGAGCTATATGGCTGTGCGTGCATTGCGCAATTACTTCGACTATGATGCAGCGTTGGTAACAAGATTCGACGAGGGTGAAGACAACTTTATCGAGATTGTAAAGAAAGAACTCCGCAATGGTTTTCCACTCTACATATCCGGTGAGTCGAAGACTGGGGGCGGTCATGCGTGGGTTTGCGATGGCTTTGATAAGGAAGATAGGTTCCACATGAACTTCGGATGGAACGGTCAGGCAAATGGCTATTACTCACTTGCTACCTTGGATGTAAAGTCTACAGGTAGTGAGTTTAATGGTGCACAGCATAGCTTTAACAAACGTATTCATGTCATTGCGATACATCCTAACAAACCTAATACACCGAAGATTGATGATGATATAGCGTATCAGTCGCCTACTATCAAGTTTAACAACGATGGTATGATGGCGTTCGTAGGAGATGCTCCTACCACTACATCCGATGCAGCAAAGGTGATGTTTACTGGGTTTGTCAACTATGCTAATGCTGTTCTCGTGGGCGACATCGGTTTAGGAATCTATGACCAAGAGGGGAAACTGGTAAAAGTAACACCATACGGACAGGACGGAAGGAAGATATTCAGCAAAGAGCGATTTGTCTTCAACGATGGTGAGTGGATTTCTGGAGGTGTGGTTAATGATAAGGTGACCTTCACCCCCGACTTTAAGGCATTGCCTGATGGCACCTATTCACTCTGTCCTATTGCAGCACGAATGCTTGAAGATAGCACGTTAGGCGCCTGGGCAAGAATGAAGACTGCCCCTCGTATCGTGATGAAGGTGGAGAACAGTAAGATAACCTACTTAGAGCTGCCAACAGAAGAGCCAGCCTTCCTGCTCACAACCGAGCCTAAATTAGACAACAAAGTGATGTTAGGTGAGCCGAATGTGCTACGTCTGAACATCCGCAAGCTGGATGCTAATATCTTCTATGGAACCGTAAAGGTGGAACTAATTAACAATGAGAATAAGGTGGTATATACCACAGAGACCGCAGGAACAGTAGACTTTGATGCCTTCAACACAAAGCGTGTTAGACTGCCATTCAACCTTCCTTACGACATAGCTTCTGGTACTTATCATTTGCGCACGACCATCACCAGTACCGACAACATAAGCTATCCGGTGCGTGAGAAGGCTTCACAAGAGCCTTATACGCTCACGATTGAGGGAAAGAGTCAAGCTGGTATTTTCTCAAGAGCGACTGTTTATACGCAAGATAACGAGGAAGGAAGTGTCCCAATGGAGAACTTTGATGTATCAAAAAGTCCAACTTTCAGAGTCGCATGTATTGCCACTCTTGCAGAGAACGTACATTACAAGGGTGGTCTGACGTTCTATCTTATCGATACTGTGACGGGTATGTCTATCCAAGTGATGAAGAATCCGCTACAAGTAGACCTCTCACAGGCTGATGATATGACAATAATAACCAGCGACTGGATTGACCCAAAAACTGAGAAACTCATCAATAACCGACGTTATCGAGTGGCATTGTTTGGGGTGGTAGATGGTAGGAATGTTGACTTATTACCATTTTCTACAACATCACCTTACCTTTCCCTCATCAATGGACCGTATGACAAATATCCTGAGGGAGGAACAGATGGTGTGGAGGAAGTGAACATCAAACCTGCGCTGCAGTTCGTTGACGGTCGCTTACACATACAGCAGCAGGGCTTGAAACGTGTGGAGGTATATGGTATGAATGGTATGTTAGTAGCAAGCAATAGTGTGAAGGATAGCAACAATCTTACCCTCTCCGTTCCAAAAGGAACTTACGTGGTACGCATCATCACACAAAGTGGCCGTTACACAAGCGTTATCCGATAAGATGTCGCATAGCATTAAGCGTGTATAATGGTATTGATACACCTTCTTTATATATACAACACGTTTCTGATATAAGGTTGAGAATAAATAAAAGGCTGAATTCCTATCATGGAGTTCAGCCTTTAGTTTATATGTGTAGAGCCTGCCAAGCTGCGATAATGGCCGTTCTTGGCAGTGCTTACAAATTCTATTTCAATACACCAAGTTCCTTACCAATCTTGATGAAAGCGTTGATACACTTGTCAAGTTGCTCACGATTATGACCAGCAGAGAGCTGAACACGGATACGAGCCTCGCCCTTTGGCACTACTGGATAATAGAAGCCAGTTACATAAATTCCCTCCTCAAGGAGCTTAGCAGCGTAAACTTGAGACAACTTAGCGTCATAAAGCATCACAGCACAGATGGCACTCTGAGTTGGTTTGATGTCAAATCCAGCAGACATCATCTTGTCTCTAAAGTAGTTAACATTCTCTACAAGCTTATCATGAAGCTCATTACTCTCCTTTAACATCTTGAATACTTCAAGACTGGCACCGATGATACAAGGTGCAAGAGAGTTAGAGAAGAGGTATGGACGACTGCGCTGACGAAGCATGTCAATGATTTCCTTGCGACCAGTAGTAAATCCTCCAAGTGCACCACCAAAGGCTTTACCAAGTGTACCCGTGTAGATGTCCACACGATCGTATGTCTTGCAGAGCTCACTAACACCATGACCTGTCGCACCAACGACACCTGCTGAGTGAGACTCATCGACCATCACGAGTGCATCATACTTCTCTGCGAGGTCGCAAATCTTGTCAACTGGAGCGACATTACCATCCATTGAGAACACACCATCCGTTACGATGATGCGGAAACGCTGTTCCTGTGCCTCTTGTAGACAACGCTCAAGGTCGGCCATGTCGGCATTTGCATAGCGATAACGCTTCGCCTTACAAAGACGTACACCGTCAATAATAGAGGCGTGGTTGAGGGCGTCGGAGATAATAGCATCCTGATCGGTGAGCAATGGTTCGAAGACTCCACCATTAGCATCAAAGCAAGCAGCATAGAGAATAGTGTCTTCAGTCTTGAAGTAGTCGGAGATAGCCGCCTCAAGCTCCTTGTGGCTGTCCTGCGTTCCACAGATAAAACGAACAGAGGACATGCCGAATCCTCGTTTGTCCATCATCTTCTTAGCACCTTCAATCAGCCTTGGATGATTAGAAAGACCAAGATAGTTGTTAGCACAGAAGTTCAATACCTCTTTACCTTTAACCTCTATTGCCGCACTCTGAGGACTCTCAATGATTCTTTCCTCCTTGTAAAGTCCTGCTTCTTTAATCTCAGCAAGTGCGTTACTGAGATGTTCCTTCATCTTACCGTACATAACATTAGATTTTATTTAATAGTTAGCAAAGTAACTGATAAAAAACGAGAAAAAGGCCGTTAAGGAGCTTTTTTTTACGTGATGACTTAAATTTTTAATAATTTTAATACCTAATAGTGGTGTAATCAACAAAAAATATGCTTACTTTGCACTCAGTTATAATAAGCTTAACAATATTTATGAAAAATGTTTTGGTCATAGGCTCTACAGGTCAAATCGGCTCAGAGCTTACCAGAGAACTTAGAAAACGTTATGGAAACGACAGCATTATTGCTGGTTACATTAAAGGAGCAGAACCTAAAGGTGAACTGAAAGAAAGCGGCCCATCAGCTGAGGCCGATGTTACTAACCCAGAGATGATTGCCAATATTGTAAAGAAATACAACGTTGACACCATCTACAACCTTGCTGCATTACTATCTGTAGTAGCAGAGAAGAAACCACAACTGGCATGGAAAATTGGTATTGACGGTCTGTGGAACATCTTGGAAGTAGCACGTGAGAACAACTGTGCTGTCTTTACTCCAAGTTCCATTGGTTCGTTCGGTCCAAGTACACCACACGTACAGACGCCACAGGACACTGTTCAGCGCCCTTGCACCATCTACGGAGTGTCAAAGGTTACCACAGAGTTACTCAGCGACTACTACTTTAAGAAGTATGGTGTCGACACACGTTCAGTACGTTTCCCAGGATTAATCTCCTACGTAACACCTCCTGGTGGTGGTACTACTGACTATGCAGTAGACATCTATTACTCCGCAGTACGTGGTGAGAAATTCGTGTGTCCTATAAAGAAAGGAACCTTGATGGACATGATGTACATGCCAGATGGTCTACATGCTGCTATCTCATTGATGGAGGCTGACCCAACACGTCTGGTCCATCGTAATGGTTTCAACATAGCTTCTATGAGCTTCGACCCCGATGAGATCTTCCAAGCCATCAAACGTCACAAGCCTAACTTTGAGATGGAATACGACGTAGACATGCTCAAACAGGGTATTGCTGACAGTTGGCCAGACAGTCTCGACGATAGTTGTGCACGTGCTGAATGGGATTGGAAACCACAGTACGACCTTGAGTCCATGACTGTTGATATGTTGAAGAACCTTGAGGCAAAGCTGAAATAAAATACTCTATACGATTAGGTAGGTTATAAGACGTGCCGATTAGAAAGCTAAGGACAGGCTTTCCTTATCGCACATAGCATGTAAACGGTCTCTTTAACCTACTATTGTTCAAAAGACAGAGAGGTGGCTTCCCTTACAGAAGTCACCTCTCTTATTTTATACTAAGATTTATGTTGAAATCACGCATGGACCTATTTTATTCCTAAACGTCCATGACATTAAAAGAAAAGCTTATTTACGAACTTAGTAAACAACCTCTTTTCTTACTACCCCTTTATATGTATTAATATCAAGGCAAAGGACATCATTAGGAGTAAGCCCCGTTAACGGAATACTTGTATAGACTCGTTTACTATAGTATTCAGGTACTCTGTTCTGGCTATGGCACAATCGGAGATAGAACTTCCGACCCCCAGAAGCCTGCTTCCTAATGGAGTCGCAGACAAGCGCCAACGACTGTATAGCCTTTTTATCATCTGTCTGTCCACTCTTCAACACAAGTGTTAGATTAAGATACTTACGATTCTTACTCATCCATAGACTCTCAAAACCAAGTGGATCAGTACGAACGGAGGCTAAATCAAACGTCAGATGAGGACGAAGAACCAAGACAGGATTTAAGGCAAAAGACGTTGTAACGCCCTTCTCCACCCTATCATAATATAACAGAGCACGGTAAGTAGTATCAGGTCTTGTAGCCCACTGCTCTTTTACAGCAGGACTTAACGTAAGTTCCTCACCATCGTCAGTCTTTGCAGAGACGAACGCTCCCAGTTCGTTTGTCCGTGCTTCAACGAAGTCAGTATGCAGATAAGATAGCTCACTGTCGCCTGTCTCATAGAAATCATGCTCACAAGCAGAGACTACAAGTAGCGACACAAGCGCCGCCACCATAGTCAACACGCTGTAAGCTGTCTGTCTGAACCTTTCCACAGAATACTATTTTAAGAATGTGAGACGACTCAACAATGATTTCAAACGCCCATTCTCTGACGATGCAGCAATGTAATTCTTTGCAGGATAAGCATACTGTGTCAACAGACAGGTACGTAGGAACTTATCATCACGGTTGTCTATCTTAACCTTTTCAATCTGTCCTTCGAGGTAAGCCTCAAAGTTCTGATAATCTTCTGCAGTGTAATACTCTTCATAAACACGTGAGTCTTGAATCATATCCAGTGCCACGTAGTTGATTGGATAGAGTCGGTAATTGCTGTGTATCTCATGATCAATATGCGCAGCTATCGTATCGAAGAGTTTATTCTTTGGTAACTCCTCATCAACAGTATCGAGCCAATCATCAATGCAAGGCGCACACTTATAGAATATATGGCCTTTGTAGCCTTTTATACCTACCAACATACTCTCAAGGTCGTCCTCTGCCGTCTTCTTCCAATAAGGTAGATCGCGTCGCAACTGATACTCACGTGCTTTAAGGTAATCGCATGGGTCGTACTCGTAGGAGATAGATAACGGAACTATATGCAGCTGTTTAAGACGCTCTATAACGGTTCCTTCCCCTCCCATAGCCATCATCTTTAAGATAGCGGGTTGGGTGAGGTCGTTCGAATTCTTTGCTCTTCCCTGTCGTTGTGCAATCCATACATTCTCGTTCTTCTCCCTTATAGCGAAGTGAATATACTCTGACATACGCTTGCTTGCACGCAGCATTTCAACCGAATGGAGGGCACGCTCTACAGTAAACGACTTGTTGATACGTACCAAATCACGCACCCAGTCTAATGAAAGGAGATTATCACCGATAGCAATCTCGCATGTCGTAGCAAAGCCCACATCAATAAGCAGTTTGTCAAGAAAGGCAGAGTCGAGCACAATATCACGATGGTTGCTAACAAAGGTGTAGCGTTCCCGTGTGTTGATATTTGCTGCATCCATACAACAACCTAAACTAAGCTCAGTAACAAGACGCTGAAGGAAGGTATAACAGAAAACCTTTTGAAATTCAAGATTTGTCTTGCAAGCATACATCTTCTGCTTTATCGCCTCTATTGGAACATCAGGGTAGAGATAAGCCAACACTTGCTGAAACTGCTTATCAGCAAGGATTCGCTCGTATGCTGCGGGTAGCTCCTCCGGTTCGAACGGACGAATAGGGTCAAACTCTGATGGTATTTTCATAATTCTAATAATTAATAAGTTTCTGTTTTATATTCTTTTTCTATGCTGAAAGCGCTTACTGTGAATGGTTCTATCCCTCCTTCTAACGCTTTTACACCAATGTCTATCCTTGTGAAGAGCACCAATAGAGAGCATGAATTCTACCTTCTCCGTTAGAAGATAGCTGAAAGCAAAGTTTCACCTGTCTCTCCCTCCCTTCATCAATGCCTCTTCATGAGGGCCATCAGCAGCCGTTTTGCATGCTTTATCACCCAAGAATAGTATCGTACAAATATAGTTAAAATAAATCAATGAGTAAAGGTGAAGCACTCGTTTAACAGAAGATTAACAATTATTTGAGGGTGAAAAATGGGCTTTCTCATCGTATCATAGCTAACAAACAAGCCTCCTGTCAAATATTACCGTTTAATAGAAAGACCATTATTTAGGAAGAATAATCTTTCAAATTACTTGTCATTCACGAACAAAATAGTATCTTTGCAATATTATGAAGTACAGTATTATTGTCCCAGTCTTCAACCGTCCGGATGAGGTTGACGAACTATTAGAGAGCCTGCTCAGCCAGGAAGAGAAGGATTTCGAGGTCATCATCGTTGAAGATGGCTCACAAGTTCCGTGTAAGAAGGTGTGCGACAAGTATGCCGACAGGCTCGACCTGCACTATTACTACAAAGAAAACTCAGGTCCAGGACAGAGCCGCAACTATGGTGCCGAGCGTGCCAAGGGGGACTATCTACTGATTCTTGATTCCGATGTTGTACTTCCCAAGGGTTATATTCGTGCTGTTAGCGAGGAGCTGAACCGTGAACCTGCCGACGCTTTTGGTGGTCCTGACTGTGCACATGAGTCCTTCACCGACACACAAAAGGCCATCTCTTATTCAATGACATCGTTTTTCACAACGGGAGGAATACGTGGTGGCAAGAAGAAACTTGACAAGTTCTATCCTCGTTCATTCAATATGGGCATCCGACGTGACGTCTATCAGGAGTTAGGTGGGTTCTCTAAGATGCGCTTTGGAGAAGACATTGACTTCTCTATCCGTATCTTCAAGGCCGGCAAACGCTGTCGTCTGTTCCCTGAAGCATGGGTGTGGCACAAACGGCGAACGGACTTCCGCAAGTTCTGGAAGCAGGTTTATAATTCTGGTATAGCCCGAATCAACCTCTATAAGAAGTATCCCGACTCTCTGAAACTTGTCCATCTGCTACCAATGGTATTCACCGTTGGCACTACTTGTCTGCTCTTATTAATCCTCTCTGGACTCTTCCTTCTCTGCATACCGATAATCAACATCATTGGTAGTCTTCTCGTCATGATAGGGTTGATACCGTTATTACTTTACAGCATCATCATCTGTGTAGACTCAACCATGCAAAACAACAGTCTAAAGATAGGACTCCTTAGTATCGCTGCAGCCTTCATTCAGCTCACAGGCTACGGTTGTGGTTTCATCAGTGCATGGTGGAAACGCTGCGTATGTGGCATGGATGAGTTCTCTGCATACGAGAAGAACTTCTACAAGTAAATCCTAATGATAACTTAATATAATGCCTTCTGAACCAAAAACCTTATCTATTACTCACTGGGCGGAGGCCGACCGCCCACGTGAAAAACTTGAGAGATTGGGCGCAAATGCGCTAAGTGATGCCGAACTACTTGCCATACTGATTGGCTCTGGTACCCCGAAAGAGAGTGCCGTAGACCTCATGAAGCGTATTCTCAACGATTGTAAGAACAACCTGAACAGCCTTGGTAAACTGTCTCTGCACGACTTAGAACAATACAAAGGGATAGGTCCTGCAAAGGCTATCACCATCCTTGCTGCTTGCGAACTGGGCAAAAGACGACAAAAGGCTACCGTAGAAGAGGCGCCAATACTCAATAGTGCTGATGGTATCTATCAGTTCATGCACACCACAATACAGGACCTTGACATCGAAGAAGCGTGGGTTTTAATGATGAAACAGAACTTCCGACTCATCGAAGCAAAGCGCATCTCGGTGGGTGGACTTACTATGGCTCCTGTCGACATACGCCTGATGATGAAGGAAGTACTATTGAAGAACACAACTATTTTAGTCTTTTGTCATAATCACCCCAGCGGCAACACCACTCCAAGCCGTGATGATGACCTCCTTACATCACGCATACAAAAGGCCTGCGAGTTGCTTCACATTCACTTTGCCGACCATGTTGTGCTTACCGATGGAGGCTATTTCTCCTATCGAGAAGAAGGGAAACTATAGTGAAGAAACAACCTTTCTCGATTTTTCTTCACGAACAAAACGAATTATTTTCATGAAAAGAAATATTTTTTTTCATGATAATAAATATTTCTTTTCATGAAAATAATTCGGAGGAGAGACCGTTCTATCGCGCTCGCATCGCATTGAGAACAGCGAGAACCATAACGCCAACATCAGCAAAGACGGCTAATCCCATGCTTGCCAACCCAAACGTAGCAAGGAGAAGGACTGCTACTTTAATGCCAATAGCAAACCATGCGTTCTCTTTCGCTATAAAGATTGTACGTCGAGAGAGCTTAATAGCAAGTGCTATCTTCGATAGTTTATCATCCATCAAGATAACATCAGCAGCCTCGATAGCGGCATCACTGCCCAAAGCACCCATCGCAATGCCTACATCAGCACGTGCCAGTACAGGCGCATCGTTGATGCCATCGCCAACAAAAGCTATCGTTTCACCCTCCTTCTTAGCTGTGATAAATCGTGTGATATAGTCTACCTTGTCGGCAGGAAGAAGGTCGGCATGATACTCCGTAACCTTTGTCTGCTCAGCTATCTGCCTTGCAACTTCCTCTTTGTCACCAGTCAGCATCACCGTCTTTCGTACTCCTAACTGCTTCAAACTGTCGATAGCTGCTATCGAATCGTCCTTTAACTGGTCGGAAATAACTATGTGTCCAGCATACTCACCATTGACAGCTACGTGGACAACTGTTCCTGTCTGATGCGCACAACGCTCACAAACAGGGGGTGTGATACCAAGTGTTGTCATCAAACGAACGTTGCCTACGCTCACTGTCCTACCATTAATAGAAGCCGTAATACCCTGTCCTGCTGTCTCTTTTATATCCTCCACCTTACAACTATCAGCCTCATTCTTATAAGCCTGACGAAGTGCAAGGGCAATAGGATGGGTAGAGTAACGTTCGACATGAGCTGCCAAGTGGAGCAATTCATGCTCTGACAAGGTCTCTGGATGGACAGCCTCAACAGCGAAAGAGCCTCGCGTTAATGTTCCTGTCTTATCGAACATCACCGTGGAGAGCCTTGCCAAAGCATCCATATAGTTTCCTCCCTTGATAAGAATACCCCTGTGTGAAGCTCCTCCGATACCAGAAAAGAAGGTTAACGGGATAGATATCACTAAGGCACATGGGCAACTTACGACCAAGAAGGTCAATGCCCGATAGAGCCAAACACCTAAGGCCGTAGCATAACTGTCGTAGAAGAAAGGTGGGATAATGGCCAATGCAAGGGCAGAGATGACTACTATCGGAGTGTAAACACGTGCAAATCGACGGATAAACGACTCACTGCGCGACTTATTCTCACTCGCTTTCTCTACAAGTTGGATAATCTTAGCTGCCGTAGACTCGCTAAATGGCTTGTCTACTCGTACCTTTAATACCCCCGAAAGATTGACACAACCAGAGATAACCTCCATCCCCTCGCTCACATCACGTGGTAGACTCTCGCCTGTCAACGCCACTGTGTTTAGACTCGAGGTCCCTTCAAGAATCGTACCGTCCAATGGTATCTTCTCTCCCGGCTTTATAATCAATGTTTCACCGATATTTACTGCGTCTGGACTTACCTTCTCTACGCTTCCATTTCGCTCTACATAAGCAACATCAGGACGGATGTCCATCAGGTCGGAGATAGACTTACGGGCCCTATCCTCCGCATAATGTTCAAAGAGTTCGCCCACTTGAAAGAACAACATCACGAAGACTCCTTCAATAAACTGAGGTTCAGCACCTGGGAGGAAACCGATGAGCAATGCTCCAATTGTCGCAAGACTCATGAGGAAATCTTCGTCGAACGGGTCGCCTTCCATGATTCCTTCAACAGCTTCTCCAAGTACATCATAACCGATAACCAGATATGGTACCAGATAAACAAGCAACAACTGCCACATTGGGAGTGCTGCGAAATGCTCTACCAGCCATGCTCCTACGAGGAGAACAACCGTGAGAATGATTCTTAATAGTTTCTTATTCATAACTTAAAACCTGTTACTGGATTAATATTCTGCCGCAAAGATAAAGATTAACTTTTGCAACTTGGTTGCAAAGATGGCCTTCTCAAGAAAAAAATTAAGAATATATATCCTTCCCAACAACCATAGACTACCCTCTTATCAAGGCTTTCTTATCCCCTACCCAACAGAGAGAAGTGACCCTTTTCATCCTCCTTTCGCTTTTTTACTACCCTACCTTTTTACTATTCAAAGCCTTTTCCTTACCTTTGCAGTATGAAAATAGGAACAATAGACTTAGGAGAACGCCCTCTATTCTTAGCCCCTATGGAGGACGTAACAGACATAGGTTTTCGCAAGATGTGCAAGCGCTTCGGTGCAGCTATGGTCTACACGGAGTTCGTTTCGGCTGATGCTGTAATCAGAAACATCAAGTCGACCCTTGCAAAGATAGTCATTGATGATAGCGAACGACCTGTAGGAATACAGATATATGGCAGGGACGTGGCTTCAATGGTTGAAGCCGCAAAGATCGTTGAACAGGTAAGACCAGACGTAATAGACATTAACTTCGGTTGTCCCGTTAAGAAGGTTGCTAACAAGGGGGCTGGTTCTGGTATGCTGAAGAATATCCCCTTGCTACTTGACATCACTCGAGAGGTTGTGAAAGCAGTTAAGACACCTGTCACAGTAAAGACCCGCTTGGGTTGGGATAACGACAACCTTATTATAACAGAACTGGCAGAACAACTACAAGACTGCGGTATTCAGGCATTAACCATCCATGGTCGCACACGTTCACAGATGTACACTGGCGAGGCAGATTGGACCCTCATCGGTGAAGTAAAGAACAATCCACGTATTCATATACCCATCATTGGCAACGGCGACGTGACGAGTATCGAACAAGCAAACGAATGCTTCGACCGTTACGGGGTAGACGCAGTGATGATTGGGCGTGCTACCTTTGGTTGTCCGTGGCTTTTCTATCAAGGAGAGAAGCAGTTGACAATAGACGAGAAGATTGACATTCTTGAGGAGATGTTACGTATCAATGTGGAGCGTATTGACGAACATCGCGGTATTCTTCACACCCGTAGACACTTAGCATCATCGCCTATCTTCAAAGGAATACCTGACTTTAAGCAGACGCGTATAGCCATGCTTCGCACAACAAAGATGGCTGAGTTGTTAGCTATCCTTGAGGATTGCAGGGAAAGACTAAGGGGATGATAGTTAATAAGGCTTATAGGCCTAATTAGACTAATAAGCCTTATAAGCCCTATAAAACCCAAAAAGGGAAGAAACCACACGGTTTCTTCCCTTTTTCAGTCGGGATGACCAGATTTCAGATTTAATTTTTACATTTCTAACTTGCTGATATTCAATAGGGCTATTTTTAGATCTTAGTTAATTTTCACCGAGTTTTCACCGATATTGTACTTTTGATATATCTTTGCAAATCAAACATTTGAGAGATTTACTCTTTCAAATATTTGACAACTTATACCGTAAAATCACTCTCTAATCCTTTTCGGATGCATCCTAATCACACGACATTCGCTACTTTTTTAGCAGGTTTTTCAGACGCACCTTCAACGAGCTTAGCAGTCAAACGCTCGATGGTTTGCTGCTGATGTTCTATGGTCTTCTGTTGCATTGATATTATAGAATACAGTTTATCTGTATCCGTTTCCTCCTCCTTTTTCTTTCCCATAATCAACCAGTTAGCATCTATTCCGCTGAAACTGGTTAATATCTTCATTATGGTCTCATAATTAGGAGCATTCCTACCAGACACGATATTATTCGCAGAAGTCCAAGGAATTTTTAATTTACGAGCAAATGTGTTCACCGTATGACCTTCCCTGGTCATCAATTGAGCGATTCGAGTTGTAATAGTTTCTTCTTCCATTTTCATTATTATTTAAGAAATGAGAGAAATAATCTCTCATTTATTTGGTTATTTCAAATAAATGTTAGACCTTTGCGTCACGAAAGTATAAGTTGCGCTACGAAAATAGTAAAAATCTGTTGAGGGTGCAATAAAATGGACATTAAAAATATAAAAAATGAGATTTAAAGAGTACATCGATTCTCTTCCCAATCAACGGTATGAAGAGATTTTGAAGTTAAGTAAATTATGCCGTGTGAACGAGTCCACTGTATATAGATGGTTGAGAGGCGACTTTACTCCAGACCCTTTGAAAAGGAAGGTAATATCAGATTACCTTAATATCCCTGAGAAAGAACTCTGGCCTGATGTATAAGGGATGCTTAAACTGTGATTATCGTCGCATGTGTATAAATGGAATTTACTGTGATTTACTTGGAAAGTATGTTCAGTATTCGGTAGAAAAAGAGTGTAAAAACAAATAAAACAGTCCTATGAAAGTAAAAGAATTTGAAAAAGCTATCGATGCCTTAAACTTAGGTATCTTTGTCGATGAAATGAAATTACGTCATTCTAATGTTCGTCAAGTAACTGGGCATCTTGAGAATGAAGGCATTATATGGAATGACAAAGGAGAGGCTTTCTCTACTACCTTTGAATGGAGAGAAAATAAAGAAGATGGTGACCTTGTAGGAGTCTTTGGTAGCTCGCAGGAAAGAAACAAATTGTATGATCTTAAATTTGAATAACTATGACCAGCATTAGAAAAGTTAGAAAAATGGGTATCCACAAATGGGCTTCAGAATGACCCTTAGGTTTTATTACAAGAACTCGAACGAAAAGTTAAAGTTAACTCCGTCTGTTAGAAAGAAAATAAGACAGGGGCTAACAGAATATTTAAGAAAGCAATGTTTGTAGATGTAGATCGTTGGGATAATTACTCCATTCAAGATCTTACAGAGTGGGATCTTAAACTACTACGTGCTGCATTACGGGCCTATGTTCAATGTAATTTTGGGCACGTATCTAAAGCCGACCGACTACGGATTTTGATCTTTGATAAAGAATTTAGAAATATTATGAAAGATGAAAATGAATTGTAAAGAAACGAAAAAGCGGTGGACCGCAGAGGAAGCTGAGTACATTCAACAGAATCTTGGTAAAGTCTCTCTTGAAAAAATGGCTGCGTATCTTAACAGAAGTTCAATGTCCGTCAGACTCTATGTACTACGGAAGCGAATCTCTCCAAAAACAGCTATCAAGAGAAATATATTAATGCAGATGTTGAAGACGAAATTCAGACATCCAGAGGATTTCAGTCCGACAAGAGCATTCTATCAAGAGACTAATATCAATCAGCGTCGCTGGTGGGACTTGTACTACGGCAGAAAATCTATTACAGCTAAGGAATACGCTGCCGTGGCAGATTACTTAGGCTTAACCATTCAAGAAGCCTTCGAATCACGTCAATTGACGTTTTTCGAGGAAAATGAGGAATAAGGAATATGATAGATAAGAATTTCATTGAAAAGGTTAAATCATCTCTGAATATTGTAAATGTAATAGGGACCTTTACCCACCTGCACAAGACAGGTGCGAATTATAAGGGCGTATGCCCCTTTCATGATGACCACTCTCCTTCAATGGTGGTCAGCCCATCAAGACAGACATATCACTGCTTCGTATGTGGAGCGAGTGGAGATGTCATATCCTTTGTTCAGAATCATCTGAACATTAGCTTCATGGAAGCACTCAGATGGTGTGCAAATCAAGCAGGCATCGAGTTCCCTGCCAAGGAACTCACACCAGAGGAAGAAGCTGCCTACAAGAGAAAGGAAGCACAGCGCATCGCAATAGATGCTGCTGCAAAGTTCTTTCAAAAGAACCTTGGGCAAGCAGAGAGTTTCCTTTCATCACGTGGGTATAGTCTTTCAGATAAAGCGTTGACCGATTTCGGTGTCGGTTATGCCCCCATGGGCAACCTTGCCCTTGCAGAACTTTCTAAAGCAGGTTATTCACAAGAACTATTACAAGAGGTTGATGTCCTTGGGAATAGCGAAGGTCGTTTATACGACCGATTCCGTGACCGCTTAATGTTTCCCTTCTACGACATGCAAGGTCATATCATAGGTTTCTCTGGGCGAATAGTGATTCCAAACGATAAGACTGGTAAATATGTAAACACAGGCGAAACACCTCTCTTTACGAAAGGTAAGCACATATTCGGATTATACCAGGCACGCAAGAGCATAGGTAAGACAGGCTTCGCATATCTTGTTGAAGGCCAGTTTGACGTGATGTCTCTTCACAAGGTAGGTGTTGAGAATGTCGTAGGTGGAAGCGGTACGGCCTTCACCGATGATCAGGTGAAGCTACTGCTACGCTTCACCGATGATATCATCATGATTTACGATGCAGACCCTGCTGGTGTCAAGGCGTCGTTAAAAAACTGTGAGCTGCTTTTGAAAGCTGGGGCAAAGGTGCGTTGCATCCGCCTCGAGAAAGGCATGGACCCAGACGAATTCGCAAAATCAAATGGCAGCCTCACAAATAAAAAACTGAAGGACTTAACAGAACCCTTCCCAAAGGCATTCAAGCGCATGCTCCTCCCACGAGGCTGCAAGGACGAAACCGTTATAACAGATTGCTTGAATTCCATCTGTTCCCTCGTAGCTTGTGTGCAAGACCCTGTTCTCCGCCTCGAATATATCAAAACGATTACAGAAGACTTTAGAAGCAAAATCGGTATAATTGATAATAAGGTACGAAATATTCGTAACAAACTGAAAGAGTCAGCTGTGCAGACAAACACACAGACTGGTATCTTCGGTATCGATGCGTTGAAAGAGAATCTTGAAAGTGACCGTCCTGCAATCATCACCTCTGTAATGCAAGACTTCCTCGATGGATATGGAGAAGAACCTATCGTATATGTATCTGGACGGCCTTCAACCAACGATATCCAAGAGTTACGAAGAGTCTATTGTTATTTTATTTCTTCAGAGACAGGTTGCAGCATTACAGATGATGGAGATGAAAATAATTACTTGCATACTCTCACAGAGATGTTTCGTGCAGGTATTAGGATAGATATGACCTTCAGTGATAGTACAGGTTCGTTCCTTGACTATTACATAGCATTGCACGGTAAGTTCTTCGAAAACTTCAATGGAGACCGAGTTCCTCTTGTTTCACGTTGTATCGAACTAACGTCCTATGCGGACGAAACTGTTATAACCATAAACAGAAATCATTACTGTTCTTTGCTCAAGCTGACCAAGGGTCAGTTTGACGAGATAAGAAAGCCATTCGTCCTCAAGCGTAAGTCTGCAATGAAGGTGAGTATGCAAGCAGACAACCTCGATGACGAAGAGTTCGACGTGAACGAACCTCCAGACTATGTACAAGAGAACGAAGAGTACAGAAGGATGTGGAAAGAGAGTGGCTATTACCCACGACTCAACAAGAAGAGCGAACCCGTGTGCTACATGTTCCGCAATAAGAATGGTAATGGCATGACGCAAGTCGCAGACTTTTTTATGACTCCATTGCTCCATATATTCTCTGATGATTTCGAACAAAATAAGCGTGTGCTGCGTATCAATCGTAGATATTACGAGACACCTATATATATAGAAATACCTTCTAAAGCGATGCTGAAGATGTCCTCTATCGAGGAGGTCTTAATCAATTACGAAGCTGTGAATTTCAACGGCGAAGAATGGCAATGGAAGGCTATTAAAACATACATGAGTCGCCATTTCGTAATGTGCTCAGAGGTGAAGACCTACGGTAATCAGCAGAGCGAAGGAATGAGTCGAAAGACAGATGAACAGTTCTTTGCTTTTGCGAATGGCATCTTCCATAATGTCGACGGCCAGTGGGTGTTCGACCCAGTTAACGAGCTGGGTGTAGTTACACACAACAAGAACAACTACTACCTTCCTGCTTTCTCAACTATCTACGCAGGTAGTGGTAAGCAATCAGATAAGTATGAACTTATAAGTCAGCTCGTATACAAGGAGGTCCCAGCTGAGAAGAAGGTCAGCTTCGAAAAGTGGGCTTCGCTGATGGACCAGGTATATAAGATTAACGACAATGGTAAATGGGCTTTAGTTTTCGCAATTATGTGCGCCTTCAGAAGCAACATCCACTGCATCGATAGACTTTTCACCGCTCCCTTCTTCATGGGGCCGATGTCGTCTGGTAAGACACAGATTGCGATTTCAATCCGCTCGTTATTCATTTCTCCTAATATACCTATCTTCAACCTTAACACAGGTACGGACGCTGCAATGTCTACCATCATGGGAACTTTTAAGGACGTTCCTGTAGTTCTGGATGAATACAATAACAAGGACATCAGCGATACTAAGTTCCAAGCTCTGAAAGGTATCGTATATGATGGTGACGGTAAGCAAAAGAGAAAAGGAACCTCTGGACGAGAGATTGAAAACGATAAGGTGTTTGCCCCTGTCATCATCTGCGGACAAGAAACACCACAGCGTGATGATAATGCTCTTATGAGTCGTGTGATTGTCTGCGAGGTACCTAAGCCTCGTAACCGCACACCTGAAGAGGTGCGCATCTTCGACGAGTTGAAGACGATTGAAGATCCTAATAAGATAGGTCTTTCGAATGTGCTTCTTCAGATACTTGAGCTACGCCCTATGTTCATGGACCATTTCAGAAGCCTTAAGCAAGAGGCGTACAATGAGCTGAAGCAAGACATCATCAACTCTGGTGAGATGGACCGCTTAATGAAAACAGCATCTCTCTTCCTTGGGACTGTCAAACTAATCGAGCGATATTCGAACCTCCACCTACCCTTCTCTTACGATGAGTTCTTCAAGATTGTACAAGAGAAAGTACAATTCCAGCTGTCACTCATTCGTAGCACGGATAAGCTCGCAATGTTCTTTACAGCAATGAACAACATGATTGACACGAGGCATATCCTCGAGGGCCGTGAGTTCCTCATCGAACAGCCTAAGAAGGTTACAGGTAAAGACTCACGTGGAGATTCTAAGACCTTCACCTTCGAGGCAGGTACGAATGTCATGTTCCTACGCTTGAGTGCTGTTTTCAGTATTTTCGATAGAAGCGGATATAATAATGAAAATAGCACCCTGTCTACAATAGAACAGAACCTTCGCAGCCATTCTTCCTATATAGGAACAGTCTCTTCAAGACGATTCACATGGGAAGAAACTGTCGATACTGTTAATACCCACGACGGATCGATGGTTAAAATCAGACAGCAAAAGAGCACATCCACAAGTGCTATCATTATTGATTACGACAAGTTTGTTGAATCATATAATATAGATTTCAGAAGAGACTTTCCTGAAGACTCTAAAAAAGACAGCAAGCCTGTCGAGACCAAGGTAACTAATACAACTGAAGAACCACTAAAAAAACCGCTTTCGCAAGACTTGCCTTTTGAGCCGTCAGACGAAAGCGACGAACCTTTTTAATGAGGGTTTCATTCTTATTCCTTGGGGCCGTGCCAGTTCGGATGAATAGGCACGGCTCATTTTCTATCTATTTAACTAACATTCTTTCTTACATTTTAAACTGCCAAAGCCGGCAAAAATCCCCCGTACCCCCAATTTTCAGAAGAAACCTCGAAAACATGACTTTTGAAAATAAAATTTTAGAAAAACGCCGTCCTACAATCCTACAATCCTACAAATTGTTTTTCTTTTCAAACCTATATTATACATATATACCTATAAATCAAATAGTTATATTATTATAATAGAAAATAGGGAATTATTGTTTTTTTGTAGGATTGTAGGACGTTGTAGGAAATAGGATTTTTCGTGTTTTTCTCTGTTTTGGTTTCGTCGTCCTACAAAATATGTGTATTTGTAGGATTGTAGGATGACAAAATGGGGTGAAATAATAAAACTTTTGAGTGATAAAATTTTGTTATCTCATTGATAATCTGTAACTTTGCGTTAATTAAGTATAAATTTGTAGGAATGTAGGACGGTAGGACGCTAAAAACCAAAAAAAGATATGGAGCAAAAAAAATGGGTCACCAAACGAGTTGTAACGATTCAAATTGAACAGTATCTCGCAGAATATATCTGCGCAAAATACAGAAAAGATGCTACAACGGGTGGTGTCAAAATTCCTAACACCACAGATCTATACTTCTGTGTGTGGGAGAACATGTCCAAGCAGCACATTAATCAACCTGACGTCATTGACGGTAATCTTCGTATCCACCTACCTTCTCGCAGAGCTGGAGCAATATCCAGTCCTTGGAAAGATCCTGCTTATTACAACTATCTCTCTCCAGCAGCAGCTAAGGAGATAGAAGCTCAGATACGGCGGATGTTCAATTTCGAACTCCACCGTGTACTGTTGGAGAATGAAGAATTCGGACGTCAGCGCAGGAACCTCGATGTCATCTATGAATTCATCCGTAGTTATCAATTGAAATCCATATCTTCAGATGCTCTCTTAAAGAATTACTACCGCTTCCGAAACCGCCTAAGACCTAAGAAGGTTCGTAAGTATCAAAAAGTTGTATAGTATTAACATCTTTTAATACATACGTAACTATCGTTTTTGTCACTCAAAAGTTATATAATATGTTAGAGTTTTTAAATACCGTACAAGTAACCCTTGTAAATCCAAACAGAGAGGGAAAGAAGAATGTGTATGATTTCGTTGCAGACACATTCTCATATATACCACAACTTACTGACAATGAAGCTGGTAATTATTGGAACTGCGATAAAACCATTGTAATAGACTTACCCGACAAAGAAACTCGCAGAACCTTCTCGATAGAGAGAAGGGCAATCGTAACTATTAAGACATCTAATAGGAAAACTCATCGTATCGGTTCTTTAGATATCCCTGCTCGAGTTCAGATCTCTTCAAATCTGAACTCCGCAAACCTCATAATTAAGTGTAAAATGCTCACAGACCCCCTTCTATAGGTCTTTTGCCTACACCTTATTATATTGTAATTTAGCATCAAAAATAGTTTTGATGAAAGAATTACAGTCTCTACTTGTCTCAGGAAAGCCTCTATTTATCACCATTGATGGATTTCGACAGGCAATGTTAACAGCTTTTCCGCTCAGTGGTAAAGCACCAGATAAACCTGAGATAAAGTCATCGTTCGGCATGACGAAAGATGAAATGCTTGCTTACCTTAACACCCATAGTTGGTATCAGCTTGAGTCACATCTTGCTCTCTTGAATATTCAGAAGATAACGAATCAAGAAAACACCGCTCCTATTACACTTACAGATGAGTTCAGTGATGAGCAACTGCCTGATAACAGTATTGCTTATCACCGTGTGTTCGGTACTGTGATGTCTGATTCGTATTACTACTTCTCAAGTAAGCAGCTTCAATCAGACCTGCTTGCAGCTGAAGCTAATCCGCAAATATCTTGTCACTTTCTCCACATCAACTCACCAGGTGGTGAAGCGTGGTACCTCGATCGCTTGAGCGAAACACTACGTAGCTGCGAGAAACCTATTCTTACCTTCTATGAACAGATGTGTTGCTCAGCAGGATATTACATCGGATGCCACGGTCAGCGTATCTATGCTATGACACAGAATGACTATGTAGGTTGCATAGGAACGATGTGCAGCTTCTACGACTTCGAAGAATACTTTGCAAAGCTCGGAATTAAGAAGGTAGAAGCAAAGGCCACGAACTCAGATCTGAAGAATAAGGTGTTCGATGACCTTCGTCAAGGTAAGGATGAGCAATTTGTGAAAGATATCCTCGACCCGATGAATGTACAGTTCTTGTCAGAGGTTCGTTCACAGCGTAGTAAACTTGCAGACCTTCCTGATGATGATCCTGTCTTGCGAGGTGAAACCTTCTATACACCTCAAGCCGTGGAACTCGGTCTGACAGATGGTAGCAAGACGATGGTGGAAGCTATCGCAGAAGCATCTACAATGGGGCGTGATTATAATGAAGCAAAGCAACTAAAGACTGCTATTTACAATATATAGATGTATTACTTTAATTTTTAGTTATTTATGAATTTGAAAGAAAAACTAATGAGTGTCATCGAGCTTCTTGGCTTCAAGCAGAAATTCGAAGACAGGACCCTTACGAAAGAAGAGTTTAATTCTCTCGTAGCAGAGTATCAGAAAAAATACCAGAGTACGCTTACTGATGATATCGCATCCGAGCAAGCTGCCCAGCAGAGTGGTCAGCAGGCGGATGAATTTCAGAAGACACTGAACACTATCCAGGCTGTTCTGAATGGTGGTGAGCCTTCAGCAGCAGCAGATAATAACAGTACAGAGCCTTCTGCACAGCAGAGTAATGCTACTCTTGAAGGTATCCTCGATGGAATCAAGGGTATGCGTACTGATATTCAGGCTATGGGTTCAAAACCTGCACCCGATGTTCCTGCGCAAACAGTGAATACTATTCCTCTGAGTGTTAATGGTTTCGCTAATACAACAGACTACCTCTTCGGAGTTGAGCATTCTCTCTTCTCTATGAAGGATAGGTGGAATAAAATTGCTGCCAACCCTCGTGTAGCAGCAGCTCTTCCTCCAGCAGATGATGAGGTGGATGGTGTTGCTTTTTATAAAGCTGCACGTAATTATGCAAAATCTCTTAAAAACCGCTATCAGTATCTTCAGGAGAACAAGATGCTTGATGCAGCTGCACTTGCAAAGGGTACTTATGCTACCAACTACGAAGGAGTAGATAATGCAGGTCTTGGCGATCAGTTCGTTGTGCTTCGTCAGGATGCACTCATCGCACGTGTTCTGCAAGTACGTGACCTTACCCAGTATTTCCCAGTTGCATACGGATATCAAGACCGTGACCTTGTCTTCAATGCTTTCTTAGATGAAGTTTCACAGGCTTACCAGGCTGGTGAGGTATTCAAGGGTGGCATGAAGATTGAAAACCAAATGGGTTATGTTGATGATGCCATGATTAAAATGGAATGGGGTCCGATGAAAAAACTCGAGCGAAAGTACATCGGATATCTCAATAAGGAAGGTTCTGATCCTATCAAGTGGACAATGATAGAATATCAGTTACTCAACACACTTAAGGCTGCCCAGGTGGAGCAAAATAAACGCCGTGTACGTGGTATCTATGTAGCACCAGAGCAAGGTGTTGCAGGTAGCTTCTATAATGCTTCTACTGGTATCCTCTACACGTTGTTGCGCTATGTACACCAGTACGATCTCAAACCACACAATGAGAGTACATATCGCACTTACACACAGGCAACCTTCCTCCCAGCTGTTCAGGAGTTCATCGCTGACGTTCGTGCCTCTATCACAGAGGATATGGACCTCGACAACCATGTAGTTTATTTGAATAAGAACCATCAGGCATGGTGGATTAAGAACGTTCGTTCTACCTATGGTAAGGATACAGACTTTACTGGACCTATGGGTGCGTTGAGCGTGGTACCAGACACTACAATGCGCATCATTTGGTTGCCATACCTTGGTCAGACACCATTCATGATGCTTCACGAACCAGGTAATATTCAGTTCTTGGAGTTTGTTCCAGGTGAGATGCTCTCTGTGAAGATGCAGGAAAGCATGGAGCAGGTTCGTGCTTGGAGTACATGGAAAGAGGGTACTTCTGCTTCATTCACTGGTAGACGCTTCGCCACTAAGGAGGAGATGGACAAGAACAACTACGAGTGGCAGCAGATTTTCATCAATCTCTTTGCAGCAACCATCACCGATAAGGTGGATGGTAACAACGGCTTCTGGCAAATAACCGACAGCACCACAACACAGACAACTATCACCGACATCGAGAATGCGAAGGATGGTGTAGCATACTGTATCGAGTGCGGTGACAAAACTAAGTTGCCAAAGATTGATAAGTCTGGTAAGTTCGACAGCATCACCGAAGCCTTCACCGCCACAGCTGTAGGCGACTACATCATGGTAATACTCGGTAGCGATGGCAAGTTCCGTGAAATGGAACGTTGCGTTGGTGGTAAACGAACCATCAATGAAAAATTGCAACCTAACGTACCAGGTGCTCGATAGAATGAATGACTAAGGAACTGGGAGGAGAGCCATTGGTATTAAAAGCCTCGGTAACAGCTCAACTCTTCAGTTCCTTTCTTTAACCAACAATTATCATTAATAGAAATAAAAATGAAAAAGCCCAATATTCAGAAACGCTATCGTGCGTATAATCCTATGAAAGGATTTAATTATAGCAACCGTCAGTCACGAAATATGTTCATGGCTACGTTTGCGATTTTTGGTATCTTAATGCTCGTAGCAGCCTTGCTTGACCACTCTCTCGGTGCTGCTGCTGGTTCAGGTGTCACCTTCGCTTCAATGGCATTGCTCGGTCACGTTGACGATGTATCTGATCGAGATACACACGGTAGTGCTATCTCTTACATAGTTTACCTTATTGCGCTCGACCAAATCGACCGCACTAAGGAGTTCCCACAACCTAACGCTAATCGTGAGGTTGCGCCTGTTCCTTTGAAACCAAATGAGATTCCTCATTACTTCGAGGCACACGATATTCCAACCTTCACTGGTACCACGGAGAAGGGCGACATCACTACCACTGGCGAAAATCAGCTTGTAATGGTAATGGGTGGAGCTCGTGCGAATCTCTATAACTTCATTGAGGAGTATAGCGGTGGTAAGTTTATCGCTCTTTATAAGCACATTAAGAAGAAGGAGTGGTTCATCATTGGTGAATTCGAACGTCCTATAATTTTGTCTAACACAGAGACGAAGGACGATAAGGACGGTCGTTATACGACCCTAACCTTTAAGCGTAGTTCAGTAGACCTTCCACTGATTTACACTGGTAACCCAGCTGTTACTGCTGCTACTGCTGTCAATGCAGATGCAACAGATATCGCTATCACAGCAGGCAGTAACACTTACACGATTCCAAATGGAACGTCAGCAGCTGCTGCTATTGCTACGGTTAGCGGACTCAGCAAGAGCGATAAGAGTAGATACATCACACTTATTGGTGCTGGTACCGATAAACCTGCAACTATCGCTGACGGCTCTACCTTCGTACTCGAGGAGGGTGCTACATGGACAGCGAAGACAGGTGCGTCTATCACCTTCCGTGTTCTTGACACAACAACACTTGTCGAGGTTTCAAGGACTGAAGCCTAAGCTCGAACCTCTCCCCCGACCCCTCCCCGAAAGGGAGGGGAGTTGCAAACCACGTGGGGAAGGCTCTTATTTTTTTACTTATTTAATTGAGAAATATGTACAGCGCAAAAGAGAAATTAACGCACTTCCATAAGTTGGTTAGCCCCACAGTTGTGGAAGCCGACCTTGCCCTGCTGCACGAGAAAGCACCTCACCTTACCGATTTCACACGATTCGACCTCTCACCAGAGAAGAATCACGAGGAGATACTCTTCTTACTTCTCGACCATTGCGAACATGACGAAATCGTACGTAATCGACGTGAGTTTGCTTCCAAAGCAGCTGACGAGGATAATGATAATATCAACGCCAATAACTCTTCTGAAGATGGCGACGAGAATCCTGAAACACTCAACAGCAATGGAGATGAAAGCCCAGACACTGACGGTGGCGAAGGTGATGAGAACCCATCGGAAGAAGAGGGTGGCGATGCTTCTTCTAAGAAGAAGAAAGCGAAAGCAACTCCAAAAAAAAAGAAGAAGAGTACCCGAAAATAGACTGGGAAAACCTTACTGATGCGGACGTGCAGATGGCAACCGTTATCTATAACGACCGCATCAACACTTGGCGCAAAATGAAACAGCTCGACGAATTGCTGGAGACAAAGCCCACCGCACAAGCCGTAGCAGAAATGGCAGAACTGCGCATCCGCAATCTTCAAGCATTTGCCGAGCTGCAATCATTAAACGACACTGGTAAGTTCCTCTGTAAGCACCCGATACTCTTCGGACGCTCAGAGATAGCCCAGCTCATAAAGTTGCTCCGCACTGACCCAGCCGAGTTCCTCCGCCAGCACAAGAACGTTCTCGACAACATCAAGCGTTATAAGTCATTCGTTAAGCGCAAGGATCGTAAAGAGAAAAGAGAGGCTGATAAGCGGAACCTCGAGCGGTATCACGAAAAGGAACGACTGTTCAGAATGGTTCTTGAACAACAAAATAAATAATTTACAATGGAAAATAGTATAAAAGTTTTTAATTTGGGTGGTTTGCCTACTGCCCCGCTGGACTCTTTTATCGAACTTCAGGAAGATTTCAAAAAGCCTGATGCAGACAAACTATCGAAGCTTCAGATGCTCATCATCACTCGAGGTTTCAAGTATTCATTCAAAGTATGGAAAGATTCTGAAGGTAAGCTTTGGATTATAGATGCACACCAAAGACGCAAAGCCCTCCTTGGACTTCGCTCTTATGGATTTAAGATTCCAGAGATTCCTTACGAGGAAATTCAAGCATCTAATAAGAAGGAAGCTGTCGAAGAAATTGCAGCTTATAATTCAGAGTTCGCTCAAAAGAATCCAGACACGCTCCTATTCACTAAGTATAATATCAGTGGCGATGACCTTGCTAAGTTTAATCTTGGCTACGACGTAAAACAAAATGACTTCTCTGTCGGTACCGATAAACTCTTTGCTTCAAAGAGTGACACAACTGATATTCAAGAAGATGTTGTTGACACAATTCCACAAGAGGATAACGAGGTATTTGCTCGTCCTGGTGATATTTTCAGACTTGGGAATAATAGATTGATGTGCGGAGATTGTCGGTCTAAGAGCGATATCGTTGCACTAATGAATGGACGAGTTGCTGATATGATTATCACTGACCCTCCTTATAATGTTAACTACGAAGGGGGAGGAGACAGCAAGCTAAAGATTCAGAATGACTCTATGGAGAATGACTTGTTCCTTCGCTTCTTGCAGTCTGTATTTAATGTAATGTTTTCCATTGTCAAACCTGGAGGTCCGTTTTATGTTTTTCATGCAGACTCAGAAGGCGAGAATTTTCGCAGGGCTATCCGAGAAGCAGGTTTCAAAATTGCCCAGTGCTGTATTTGGGTTAAAGACTCACTTGTAATGGGTAGACAGGACTATCAGTGGCAACACGAACCTTGCTTGTACGGGTGGAAACCAGGTGCTGCTCACTTTTGGAACTCCGACAGAAAGCAGACTACCATTTGGAATTTTGATAAGCCAAAGGCAAATAGAATCCATCCGACTATGAAACCTATTGCACTGATGGCATACCCGATAACTAATAGCACCAAAAATGGTGATGTGGTTGTTGATGTCTTCTCTGGTTCAGGTTCGACTATTATGGCCTGTCAACAGACGGACCGTATTGGGTATGGAATGGAAATCGATCCTAAATATGTGTCGGCAACTGTTCGAAGATTTATGTCCATGTTTCCTCAGCAGCCTATACTGTTAGAGAGAGGTGGTGTAGTCCTATCAGAAGATGACACTAAAAAGATAATTCTATGTCAGAATTAGTAGAAAAAGAGATACTTTCAGATGAATATGTAAATCAAATCAGAACGTTCGGAGCGTTAAACTATACGCCCGAACGTATTTGTCAGCTACTTGGCTTAAGAAAAGTCAAGCGAGAAGCATTGCTATATCGTATATCCATTCCTGGTGATGTGTACTACGAAGCTTACCTACAAGGTCTCGCACTTGGAGAATATAATATAGATGCTGAACTTGCGAAGAAAGCAGAGAAAGGAGATAACGATTCTATTACTCTGCTTGAAGAACGCAAGAATGAGCGTGCTGAGAAGGACCTTCGTTTAAAATTATTTGGAATATGAAAAGTCAACTTGAGAAATTAGACTCCATTCACCCAGACCTTATATCTGCATTCTTAACGAATGGAGATTGCGATGGTATTCCTCAGGATATTAAGCTCTTCTTACAACAGCTACAATGGTCAGCTGAAATATTCGAGCACGAACGTAATATTACGAGGGCAGCGAAGAAACTGAAGCTTCGTATTAACGCTGAACAACGGATAAAGATAGAAGAGCGCACTTGTATGGCGAGAATCTATCAAGCAATCAACTACTTCCAAGTTGATTGCAATGTTCCTATAAAGGTTTGGGAAAGCAATTTTGCAAATAAATACGAGGATCTTGCTAAACTCTGTGCGCTAAATCGTGACTATAAGGGTATGAAATCGTGTTATGATGCAGCTCTTGAGTGTCGTCGTAGGTCTTCAGAAATTGCAGAAGCAGATAGAGACTTGGGAGTTCTCTTCTTGATTTCACCTGAGTTGACCCCTGAGGAACTTGGCTTCTCCAAGAAGAGTCTCAAGGATATTGCTGCAAAACACAATCAAGGCTTTTATGTCACGCTTATCGACTCGCTGCCTATCGAGCAGAAGGAGAAGAAGCGACTGCTGCGTGATGCTGACATACAAGACGCTGAAATAGTAGAGGAGATTCCAAATGACTGACGAACTAACGACGCAAAACAACGAACAGCCAACAGCCGACTTCGAGCACTATTATATGAACCGTGTTCAGCTGTTGGCGAATATTATCGACCCGAATATGCTCTATGCAGAGTGGGCTCGTGCGACTGGTAAGACAGAGGGCGTTATCGTTCCTCGTCTTATTCGTGTTACAAATGATATGCCTGGTGAACTTTCGTTTCTTGTTCACAAGACTTACGTCGCCTTGATGACGAACGTCTGGCCTAACATTCAGGCTTCGTTCTCTCGTCCTGTCATCGTGAATGGCAAGCAGCGTGCAATGTTAGAGTATGGCATCGACTATGTGGTCGGTGAAGCGAAGCTACCTTCTCACTTCCGTCGACCACGCTACCCTATTGCCTACGCTAAGCACTCGGTCATCTTCCGCAATGGTGCGCACCTTCAGTTAGTATCTTCAGATCAGCCTGAGAGTGTCGCTGGTCGTAATGCCGTGCACGCTTTCGTCGAGGAGATGAAGCATAATAGTGGTGAGAAACTCAAGTCACGACTCTTCCCTTCCCTCCGTGGCGGTTCAGCTGACATCCGTCGCTCTGCTTACTATGAAGGCGTTACAGGTGTGAGTGATACGGCACGTGTCGACCTTGGTGAGGACGATTGGTTTGAGGAATATGAAAACAAGATGGACCGACAGCTCATTGAGGAAATAGCCAGTGTCTCGCTCGCTATCAATCAGTCGCTCTATAAGCAGTTTATGCTCCAGCAGGATTTACGCAATACGAAGAACCCTGTCACAATGGAGAAGATAAGACTGGAAAATGAACGTCTTAACGCTTTTGTTGCACGCTGGAAACCACGCTTAGCGGATATGCGAAGAAACGCAATCTACTATATCCGTGCTTCATCTTTCTGCAACAAGGACATTCTCGGTCCTAAGTTCTTCAAGACCCAGCTTGACACGCTGGATATGGATGAGTTCTTGACGGCTATCTGTGCTATTCGACATAAGGAGGTAACTAACAAGTTCTTTACCACCTACGACCACGAGCGACACCAGTTCAAGGATAGCTATATTTATGACCAGATTTTGAAGCTGAACCTCAAAGACCACTTCACACTCACGGCTCGCTATCTTCGTCACTACGATAAGCGTGAACCGCTCTATATTGGTTACGACCCTGGTAACTTTCAATCGCTCATCGTCGGACAGAAGAAAGACTATGGTAGTCGCTTCGATATCATCAAGGAGTTTTGGGCTTATATACCCGATGACCAGCAGAACCTTGCGCAGCAGGTGTATTCTTTCTTTGGTACTGATGCAGTGAATAAGGTCATACACCTTCACCCCGACCGTGCTGGTAACAAGACACGTGAGGAATTAGAGCAGATAACTACTGACTCATTGACGATGAAGGCAGCCTTAGAGAGTTACGGATTTTCAGTTATCCTTTACAACGACGGTGCACCGACCATTTACCACTGGCAACAGTTCCGCCTTTGCCAGTTGCTCTTTGGTGAGAAACTTCCTTTGCTTCCGAAGGTGCGAATAGATGAGAACGAATGCCCTTACCTTTGCAGTGCAATTTTGATTAGTCCGTTGAAGAAAACCAACGGCAGAATAGAACTCGACAAAGCTTCAGAGAAGAAGGAAGAACTCAAGCGAAGACCAGGACTAACAACGCAGCTCCCAAGTGCGATGATTTACCTTTTATATGGGCTTTATTCCGACCTTATCAAGAAGGAATTAAGCAGTTATCCTGATGATTTGCCTGAAAACATCACGATATAACACCCAATAATGTCCAATATTTGATATAAAAAATGTCCAAAACAGGGCAATAATAAAGGTTATTTACATAGGTCAAAATATTATTTTATTGTGTTTCAGTGGTTTACGTTTTGAAAATCAAAATCAAAAATAAACAAACGACCGAAATCATCACGCACCGCTGAGTTGAGGAAAAGCGGTGCAACGTTTCAAAAGTTAGGAAATATGACAGTAAGGGGGAAAATCGTCCTTTGTTCCTACAGCGATTTTAAGTAATTTCGCAAGTAATGGAGAAGACGATTGAAATGACTGGCATCGAAGCGATGCAATGGGCAAGGGAGATGAGTAAGATACCACAAGGTGACTTCACTATCTGCTTCTTCCCCTACTCTCGCATACAGGGTATGGCAGGCGAGCAGATGATAGTTAAGGAACATTGCAAGTGGCGCACGCAACTACCGCAAGACTGTTTCAAAGTCGATGCCGAGAACTTCTTTCTTTTCGAGGACCAAGAGGGAAACCCCAAGATGTGCTATCGCATACTCATCAGATACATGGGGTTCCCACAAGACGGATATAAACTACATAAGATAAATTGGTTATGACAGATAGTATTGAACTGCACGGCAACGCTGGACTCTACGTCATGGACGGCAACACCTTCTCCTTTCAGATTGGAGAAGGAAGAGAGTTGTCGACAAGCCCAGGGCTACTCGTGCCACAGGGTCAGCAGACTTGCCTACATGAACACCAGTGGATGAGTGTGAATGGTTATCAGGTATGTATGCGTGGTATGAACAACGCACTGTGTGAAGAGGTAACGATGGAGATAAAGCAGAACCGCCTGCTGCCTCGCCTGTATAGCAAGGAGATTAAGATGCTCTATGGTAATGGACCATGCGCATATATGCAGACTGTAGAAGGTGGTAAGCTGCGACGTGAGTACACCGCACTGCCTGCGTGGGATGAGTGGTTGAACTCTTGGCAAGAGCGTGGCATGGAAACATCCGCACAGGAGTTCGCTAAGACTTGTATCAAGAACTACTACTGGTTCGGTGATTACTTCGTTAAGTGGAGGTTCTCACGTGGTAAGCGTATTGGTATGTTGCCAGTAGCTGGACTTGAGCCCTTAGAGAATAAGCACTGCCGTCTTGCTACTACTCGTAAGGATGTAGCATACGATCAGATTAATTATGGCGACTTCAATAACATAGCTGTAGGACGCTGGACATACGGATTAGGCAATTACAAGATATACCCTAAGTTCTTGTTGTCAGAGGTTGACAACTATCTCTTTGCAGCCGTGTCACACCACCGAGAGAAATCAGTCGATGAGTTCTACGGCGTGAACGAAACCCACCAGGGCGCACGTCCGTATATTCAAGGTAGCAATAAAACCGCCTCCTACATTAACTCCTTCCTGCGTAATTCCCTTGCAGCGAAGATACATATCATCATTCCTTTTTCGTGGGTGTCAAGCAAGCGCAATCAGCTAATGAAGCTATGCGAAGAGAATAAGATTCGCTCGTCTAAGAAGCAGGAGTTAGTTAAGTATAACGGTATCAGCATCGGTACTGAATACCGTGAATCGTTGCTTGTAGAGTATATGCGATTGGAGCTGCGTAAGATAGGCGACTATCTGAGCGGTGCTGATAACCAAGGCAAAGCCTACTCTTCTATTTCATTTATGGATAGCTCTGGCAACGAACAGCAGTGGAGAATCGAAACAATCGACCTTAAGTATAAGGAATATATCGAATCTTTGATTTCGTACGATAAACGAGCAGAAGAAGCCTTACTATCAAGCGTCGGTCTGGACGCTTCCATCACAGCAGTTAGTAAGGATGGTGTTATCAGCAAGTCAGGTTCTGATGCTTACTATAACTACCTTATATATATAATGTCGCTCACACCAGAGGACGAGATATGTGCAGAACCATTTAATCTCGCTCTCCGCCTGAACTTCCCAGAACTCTATAAGCAGGGTTATCGTGTAGGCTTCTATCGCGAGGTTCCTCAGCGGCAGGAAGACGTTGCACCGAAAGATAGACTAAATCAGCAGCAATCATGAAGAATGTATTAGTAGATATTTTCAAGGATTTTGGTTCGTTCAGTAAGTACGCACCTGGAGTGGAAACGAATATGGACCTGAACGACCTGCTTTCGTCAGGCATTACCGCTCGCAAGCGTGTTGAAACCATCATCACTGCAGAGGTGTTCGATGCAATCATCAGCAGCTCCGATGAAACACTCAAAGAACCCCTACGTTCTGCTGTAGCGAACATGACAATGGCGTCACAGCTGATTTTCGACAGCATTAATCGCCGAAAGAACCATGTAGACGTGTATAAGTACGAGGTGGAAGGAATGAAGCGTGCGTATATGGACAATTACTACAATGCGATGGATTCTGTCATCCAACGCTTGATGTCTACCGAGGTTACGAGCGAAAACGCTGCGTCACCTGCTGCTTTGTGGCGAAAATCACGATATTACAAGATTATCGATAGTTGTAAGATCAAGTCCACCGAAGCGTTCGACTCCATTTATCCAATAGACCTCTCTTTCTTCTTCTTCTTCCGTATTCTCCCGTTACAGAAGGAGACACTCGACGAACGTCTGTCTGCCTACTACGACAGACTCACGGATGATAACCGTGAGCGTGTAGAGCCGATATTGACGCTCGCACTGCTTAAGAAGACTGTTGCAAAGTCGCTCCGTCGCTTCGATATCTTGGAATTTCCTCCTACTATCCGTAATCTCTTCGATGATAGTCACGCTTCACGCACAGGCAAGGATGAACACGACGCTGCGCTTGCTCTTGCCGATCGGCTCGACCTCGAAGCTGAGGATCTTATCTCGAATGCTGATACGCTGCTCGCCACAGATGCCTCAGTAGACTTTTGCTCTAATTCTGCGTACAATAATCCTGATGATAATATTATAATGTTGCCATGATGAAGGATATTGAACTAATATATAAAGGTGAGACTCATAGCATTCCTAACCGTTGGGATGCTATGACCGATCGCCAGTATATCCGCCTTGTGGGCGACTTCCTTCGTATGGCAGCAGGCGAGTTGTCCGCAGGAGAGGTTCGGATTAACTGGTTATGCGACATCATGGGTTGGGATAAGCGCAAGTTCCATTCAGAGGAACAGATAGCTAACCTCGTCGCTATCTCCGAGCAGCTCACGTTCATGTTTCAGATTAGTTACCCTGATAACAATAGCGTACTGGATGGTGTCGACGAGGATACTTACGAGTTGTGCCGTCGTGTAGATCCTTATCGCTTGAATATACCACTTGCACGTGTGCTGCGTCGTCTCGACTATCAATACGTAGTCGACCTCTGTTTCTGTGCGCAGCTCATCCCTTCTGTTCGGATTGGTGAGCGTACCTATTCAGGCTATCGGATAGAGACAGGCTTCGGTATGCTGACCTGCTCGCTTACTGCCCTTCAGTACATCGAAGCACAGGAACTCATCGAGCGAGGAGAGGAATCGCTGCCCCTGCTTGCTGCTATACTCTATTACCCAGAGAAAGAGTACCATTCTGAACGTGCACACGAATTGGCTAACGAGTTCGCTAAACTTCCACTCGAAACGCTTACTGCTATATCGTTTAATTTTCAAGCATTCAATAACTATCTCTTCAGCAAGACCTCATTCGCTTTGCTGTCTAAGTTCGTGCATAAGCCTAAGCAGCCTATCACTACTGACGCTTCTGATGCGCTCTACGATCTCTCCAAGGAGGGACTTGGCAACGCAAAACAGATAGAGCAGATGAACGTACTTACTTATCTGAAGGTGCTGCGCAAGAAGACTATCGACGCAGTCAAGGATATGAAGGGTTTTGGCTGGGATAAATTAAAAATCAGTGAAGAGGTAGGGCTGCCTATCTCTGTAATCGATAAGATATTATGATTAAAGATCAGTTTCTCTATTTCGCACAATATCCTTCCAAGGAGGGCATCCGTGCTATACTTACCAATGGTTCGAGCGACTTTCCTGGTTACAACGAACTTGCGGAGTCACTCGATAAACTTCCCAATGTGTCGCGACTTCCTGAAATAACCAACTATGTCTATGGTCAGTCGTTCGACGAATTAAAGCAGCGCATCGATAAGCTGGTAGGTTCATTCCTATTCGTTGACTATGGCGAACTGAATATGTCAGCAGATGGACGCAATTCTTATCAGATTACCCAGCGCATCGCTATCACCGTTGCAAACAAGATGACGAACCGTGCTGATGCTGCTGAATACATGCTTGCCTCTGATCAGACCCTTCGATTACTCTCTAAGCTTCACGCTTGGATGATTGCTGATGCTGAAGAAGGCAATATCGATTGGATTTCTCGTGGCGAACTTGATAAGGCGGAGTTCGTTCCCTTCGTCGCCACAGAACTGTCCTCCGTTGGATGGACGCTGATGCTATCTTGCGTTGCACCAGACACGCTTGGAACACACGTTCTAAGTCGGTCCTTTGCAAATCATGATTAAATACTTACCTTTGTATCGTGTTTATTAGTTGGTAGAATTATAGTTAATAGTTTCTCATATTAAAGGATTGTTTAGGATAATGAATGAAGAGCCGGCGCAGTGATGCGTTGGCCCTTTTTTGTATCGTTCTTTAGCTTTAGATAATTACTCCTAAATCGCTGATTATAAGTGCGATAGTACTTGCACGTTCCTTATTATAGTGTTACCTTAGCAGTGCAATTAGAAACAAAGAACATTCAAAAACAAAGATTATGAACGAGCAAATTCAAAGCATTCTTAACGAGAACGGAACAAAGACTTCTAAGATTCAGAAGCTTCTCACCCTTGGACTTACACGCAGACAGGTAGCTGACCTTGTAGCAGGTGGTAATTACGGATTCGTACAGAACGTCTACAAGCGAATGATGCAAGGAATGACACAGAGCGCAGCACAAGCAGCAACAACAGTTCTTCCACAACTCGACTACACTTTTAACCGCAACTTCGGAGTTGAAATTGAAGCTTACAACTGCACAAGAGAACGCCTTGCAAGAGAACTTACCGCAGCAGGCATCAGAGTCGAGGTTGAAGGTTACAACCACACGGACCACACCGACCATTGGAAGCTGGTTACCGACAGCAGCCTTTCAGGCAACAGCACTTTCGAACTTGTTAGCCCAATCCTTCACGGAGAGCAAGGACTTGAGGAACTTGAAAAAGTCTGCTGGGTACTCGACCTCTGCAACGCTAAGGTTAACGACTCTTGCGGACTTCACGTTCACATGGACGCTGCTGAATTCGACCTTCAGACTTGGAAGAACCTTATAATAACTTACAAACGCCTTGAGAACGTAATCGACCACTTTATGCCTCGCAGCCGTCGCAACAACCGCTACTGTAGGACTATTTCCACCATTTCAGATACAGCAATCAACCAAGCTGCTAATATTAGCGACCTAAGAGCTGCTTTCGCTCACGACCGCTACCACAAGGTTAACCTCGAAGCCTACGCACGCCACCGCACGGTTGAGTTCCGCCAGCACGGAGGTTCAACAAACTTCACAAAGATGTCTGCTTGGATTCATTTTCTCGCAAAAATGATTACCTTTGCAAAGCAAGGCAAGGTACAAACAAATACCAGCCTACAGAATATTCCTTTCTTGACCGAAAGCGAAAAGTTATACTTCAGATTAAGAACAAAAAAATTAGCTGTATGAGAAGAATTAAGATAGAAACAAGAGATGGTCAGCAAAAGCCGACCATCTCTCCAAAAGAACTCGTTGGCTCTATTATGACCGAAGCAAAGCTACAAAGCAAGCTTCCCCACAATTTAGTTCCCGAACATCACCGAGTAGATTCTCCAAAATTTAAAACCTACCACGTTAAAGGAGACAACCACAAAATTGTAGCATACAGCCCCGAGGAGTTCCTCCACCAGCTTCACACAGGCAGTCGCTTCGATAGCGAAGGCACAGACGAAGAATATATGGTGCGCTTTGCTCACCGCTTACAGGAACTTGAGGGCTATTTTGTTTCGACTGACAGCCCCGATGCCTTCCTTGCCGACCTAATTAACAACGGTTTCGTGACCGTTGAAAAATAAAACACGATGCTCGTTTCTTTGTAGCCGTAGCAGTTTCCGAACTGTTACGGCTCTTTTATGTAAAGTATTGAGAAAAAATAAACTTTCTTCGAAAATAATTTGAAAAACGCTTGCATATATCAAATAAAGTTGTTATCTTTGCATCGTAGAATTAAAGAAGGTGAGACACACCGTAAAAACTGTAAAGCTTATGAGAACTTCTAAGATTAACATCGGGACTAAGGTCCTAAACAAAAAGAACCAAGAAGGCACAATCACAAAGGTTATAACAAAATCTACAGGCTACGTAGAGGTAACTTACCTCAATGGTACCGTGAAGAAGGAGATGGCTTTCAATCTCTTCGATGAGAACGGTGAGAGTTTGAAGGCTACACCAAAGGCTAAGAAGCAGACTATGACAATAGCTGATAAAATTGAAAGCACAAAGCAAGGTCTATTAGCTGCAAACAATCATCACCACGATTCTCTTGTTGACGCTTATATGGAAGCTCTCAACAAGGTTGAAACAGAAAACACTTTCATAAACTCTCTTATTGACACCTTCGCAAAGGCTTCTATCGGTGCTGGTAGAATTAGCGAGAAGCAGACTTATTACCTCGCTAAGTTCATGGTAGAAAACAATATTTAATAGATATAGAAATAATAACCTAAACGCTGCGCTATCGGCATGACGGGCACAAAGTATGAGATACAACTATCAAGATGGAATCGAAAGAGAAACTGCTGAACAAATCGTAAATAACAGAGACTGCTGTCGTCAAGGTCTCGTTGAGATGGAAGATGGAAGAGTTTTCTTTACCCACAGGGGCTACAATGATAGGGTAGCTCCTCACCTCCAAGTAATGAGATGCAAGAAAACTGGCGTTAAGTTTAACGTAAACTTAAACAATGGTATCGCTTATAACACGCATCTTTAATTAACATTCTAAACAATAAATAATAAATATAAACGCTGCGCTATCGGCATAACGGGCAAAGATTATGAAGAATATTTCAGAATTAGCAAACCAGAACAATCTTTCAGTAATTAGCATCGGTACCTCATTTGGTCTTAAAGAAGGCGAAGCCGTAGTTGGTTTTACCTCTTTCCAAGAAGCAGTTGACTTCGCAGAGAAGAACAATATGAATGTTGCAACCTTCAAGAATGAAGGTGAAACATCAGCAGTATACACACTTTTCGACGAAAGTCCACGTGCAGGCTTTGATGTCCTCGGTAACTACGAAGACTTTACTAAGTTCTTCAAGGGAGACTCTGAGAATTTCCAAGAGATCGACATAGATGAAACTCTGGAAAATTCTGACTTCACAGAGGCTGAACGGGAGGAATTCTTGAAGGATATGAATATAATTAAGAATCGTATAGAGAACCTCGCTGAGGACGAGTTCATCTACCTCGACAATAGCGGTTATAGCGAGCCTCTAAAAAAAGAGGACACCTCAGTCTTAAGAAATGGAAATCTCTATATAATAGGTGTTTACTAATGAGCAAGTATATCATTCAACAGAGCAGTACTCAGCCTAACGGCTGGGTGCTGACAGATACAGAGAATAAGGTGGTCATCAAATTCCAAGATGGGCAGTTTAATGAAAGTCAGAAGGTAACTCTTTTAGAAGATTGTACGGTAACAGTGGACGAGCTCGCTCGCATCGTCGGTGCAATGGGTGAATGGGCTGCTCGACATCATGGAAGCAAGTGCTTCGATCATGTCTACGGATACGAGACGAGCGAGGATGAAGCGATAACGTATCTGTATCGCAGAAAGTTTCCTCGCTGGAGATTAGAGCTTCAAGAGGATAGAGTAACAGCAGAGAGCCTTGCTTCTTCATTGCGCAAGGCTGCTGAGTTTTTAACGAAAAGAAATCGATATGAGTGATAATAGAGGTGGCGCACGTCCTAACTCTGGGCGTAAGTACTTAGGGAAAGTACCGCTCAGCTCACGTGTGAGCGAACAAGCTAAAGAAAGATTAACGCAATTAGCCATTAAGACAGGAGTGTCAATCTCTGAGATGCTCGAGACCGTGATAAATAGTTATCATGTTCGTTAATCAAAAAAAATAATATATGTAGCAAAAAAGTTACTTATTTATTTGGTAATTCGTAACTTTTTTGTTACCTTTGCATCGTCATTAAGACAAAGAGTTCTTTAATTTTTTTAGTAGATATGAAGTCAAGTGAATTAAAACGAATCCTTAAAAAGAAAGGATGCAAACTTTTAAGACACGGTTCAAGGCACGACTTGTGGATAAACCCTGCAAATGGGAAATCGACTACAGTGCCAAGACATGACGCACAAGAAGTGAATACAGGTACTTTAAAAAGTATTCTGAAACAACTTTTTGGTTCAGATTAAGGAATAGCCGACACTTTCACGTGTCGGCTATCCTTCAGAAATTTACTAATTATATATAAAGGACTCTTTTAAAAAGAATATAATCATAAAGCAAGTATATGAAAGTAACAGTGTGTGTGGAGAAACAAGCAGGAGAGAAAAACTGCTCATGCTTCGTAGAAGAAGACCTTGGACAGGTTGGATTATGCGGATATGGAGCAACTGTTGATTCTGCTGTAGAAGATCTCCTCGTAGCAAGACAAGAAAGTATCGAAGAAGGCTATGACATACCAGAGCTTGAGATGACTTTCAAATATGATTTATGGGCATTCTTCGATAAGTTTCCTATGAATGCAACACTCGTTGCGAAGCAAATCGGTATTAATGCTTCACTAATGCGTCAATATATAGCAGGACAGAAGCAGCCGAGTAAAAAACGTGTAGAACAAATACAAGAAGGTATCAGAAATATTGGTAAACAACTTTCTGATATTTCTTTGGCAAGATATTAATGTGCATCATGTCACGTTAGTTTACTAAAAAAAAAGAACTCGAAGCCTCTGGTGTGTGATACATCGGAGGCTTTTTCTTTTACTTTTCATTGCGTTTCTATTCCTTTTTTGTATATTTGCAAAAAATATTAACTGAGAACTATTAATTATATGAAGACTTTTCTTACTGGGTTTGGAACGTGGCTCTTAACCAACATTATTTGTGCTTTTCTATTGAATTTCATAGGCATTCATGCCTCTGAAGAACTCACACTACTATTGAATGCTATAACGATTTCCTTCGCTATTTTCGTTGCACTCTCTATCAGAAGGAGACAACTAAAGAAACGCAAAGAGGAGGAGGAACTTAACTCCGTGGCAGAAGAAGAAGAAGAAGATGTTTCTTCAGAACCAACTCCTCCTGTGAAAGAGGTGTTATTGTTTGAATTAGCAGGGTTGTATTATCGTTCTAAAAAGGCCAAGGAAAGAGCAAGAGAACTTATGTCGAAGGAATCGGTTTTCCTTGAAAAAGATCCTACGAATCCACATGACCCTAATGCTATCAGAGTGTATTCTTATGATTATATCCATTTAGGATACGTCCCAAGATACCTATGCTCTGAAATCTTAGAATACATGGATAAAGAGAATGCCTCTATAGCGTATGTTGACTATATAAGTTATGGAAGGGAGGATTACCCCTTTGTGCATTTGTATTTCCCGATTTATTAACTGTACTTCTTTAAGAGTCGCCAAACGTGAGGTTGAAACTAAAGACGAATGGTAATTTTTGCGTGACGCAAAAAATATTTGCGTTTTTATTTGGCAGTTACAAAAAGACTTCTTATCTTTGCAACTGTCAAACAATGTGTAGTAATACACAAATAAGGGCGAGAAGAAATTTCAAGCCCCGAACTTATTAAATTTCGATGGGCTTATTTTTATGCCCATACTTGCAGCCTTCTGCAATGAAGATATGGCGGATGCCTTCCAGTGAATTTGCCCTTGTTGGTGTAAGACACATTGTTTGACGACAGGAAGAGCATCCGCTTTTTCTGTTTCCGCACCTGACGGATTCAGGCAACAGTCAAACAATGTGCAACATGCAACAAGTAATCGAAATCGAGAGCTCTGTAAAACAGCAGCCTATCGACGTACGTGCTACGATACAGCACAAACTCAAGTCTCTTAATCTTTGGCTCGACTCAAAAAGTGAGTTCTACAGCCGTATCTGCGAGTTCTCTGTTACCCGTCGTTTGGTAATTCGAGTTAACCTCGTAACTTTGTGCGTGGGCTTAGCAGCGATAGCTATCGAGCAGCAGCCTGTTACATCCGTAGTTTCAACCCTCTGTGCAGGCTACTTAGTTTATCGTATGAATAAATCAGAAAAGAAACAGAAAGGAGGCAAGGCATGATATTCATTTATGATTATCGCAAGGTTCCTTCTATCTCTAAAGACCTTGAACCGCTTTCCGAATATATAAAGAAATATAACAAGGTTCTTGTAGCAGACATTGATACGTTTGCAGTATTTATCGATGAGGTGTATAAGAAGTTTAACTCGATTCCCAATGCGAATAAAAAATATACGCTCAATCTTTCTGATAGTTCTATCTCTATTTACGACAATAAAATTATACTCTCGGTGATAAGTATAAGTTTCTCCGACATACTTGGCTTGTGGGGGTTTCAGACTTTCGAGAGTTCTACCCAATGCGAACAGCAGAGCCTTGAGATTTTTCCTGTCCCCGATAAAGGTGAAGCAATTTTCACTCTCCCAGATCATTTAAAAAGTATAATTAAGAAAGGAGGCAAGGCATGATATTCTTTGATTATTATTTCAAGGCACATTCTACCCCGAAGTACCTTGAGCCTGTTGTTATGTGTATGGAGCGACGTTACCAAGCCCTTATGGCTGACGAATCTACGCTGAAGACGTTTATTGAAGAACTAAAATCAGAACTGGATGCCATTCCAAAGGCAAAGGGAAAATACAAACTCACTGCTGAAGCTAATAACGGTTATATCTATATCTGTACAACTACAAAACTCAGCTTTGCTGAAAATGTTTTACGTCTGCATTATAAAGAGGTGCTTTCTTTGGAAGGTTTCAGCGAGGATCTTTGTAAGAGCCTTAATGAAGTGGCAGAGAAAGGAGGTGAGAAATGATATTCTTTGATTATTGTCTTATCGATTGTTCAATTCCAAAAGAGCTTGCACCGCTTGCTGAATGTATGAGGAAACACCAAGGAGTTCTTGTAGCGGACAAAAAAGCATTCAACAAGGTTGTTGAAGAACTGGAGGAAAAATTTTGTGCTATACCAAAGGCTGAAGAAAGATTCCTTTTCAACGTTAGCGAAGGTCCTCTCGGAGTTATTTCTGTTTATAGAAACAACACTATGAGGAGGTCTATGAGGAGGTGTATATTGCGCATCTATTTCACACCAGTACATGGTATGTTTGGTTTCGACTCTTCTCAAGAGTCTATTCAATCAGTACCAGACGATGGCGACGAATATTACTCTTTGCCTGATCATATTAAAAGTAGTGTTCAGAAAGGAGGCCTAAAATGAAAATTATAACCGACCCTACTGTCTATGATTACAAGGCAGAAAAAGGCCTATTCATAACATTAGATGATTTCCGTGCTACTCCAGGTTTGATAAAATCACTTAGAAACAATATTGAGCGTCAGCTCCGTAAGGCGATGTATCATCTCAATTACTATCGAGGTATCCAGGAGTCTGGAGATGCATCCGCTCGACAGCAGACTGCTATGGTCAGATGGGAAGAGCGTGTCAACACTCTTGAGAGTTTTGACCGCACGTTATCAGAGATTAAGGATTTAATTGATTTAAAATGATAAGAGATATGAAGGCTTCAATTGTAAATCTTGACGAGCAGACCGCAGAGGTTCTGCGGACAATGCTCGACCCAGGGTATCTCTCTGAGAGAATTGAAAGGTTAGAAGCGATAGAGGATTTCCTCATCGACCAGTGGCGAGACGCAGGCACTATTAAGCCAGAGACAGCCCTAACCTTCCTCGACACCCTACGCTCATTGCGTAGAGATCTTAACGCATTTCTCACCTCAGTGGACCCTCACGGGGAAGCTGACAAATCTTAACGACAATGAAACAAGAAAAAGAACAAGAAGAGCAGCCTGTTACTGACATCAGTATATACATAGCTGCTTTATCAGCGACATATCGTCCAGCGTCAACACCAGCAGAGACAACTCATTTCTTCTCGACACCAGAGGTGGTAGACGCAATTAAGAACATAGACCCCTCCGCTAAGATTAGCGTAGAGCAAGTTTTCTCTGCGCTTCGTGACGCAGGCTTTCAGTTTTGCAACCGGCCTGGTGCGCAAGGGTTGGAATTCAAATGGATGTTCCGTGAAATATAAGTCTTTATAGTTATAGTTATATTTTAAGTTATGGTTTTTGAGGGCAGTACGTCGTGAGACGTGCTGCTCTCGCTTTTTTTGTCCTTTTCCCATTCTTTTTCTCGTGTTATCTTTGTGAGCATGGTAACAGATCAATTCGTTAAGGATGAGTTTATCTCAGATATCCTCCGTCGTGACATAGGCATCATCTATCAGACACAGGAGGAGGTAGCTAATCGCTACTTCAAGGAGCGTACTGGTACGCTTCGTAATTTCCTTTCTCGTCGTGCGTTCACTCCGAAAGAATCGAATGGAGAGTTTTCCGTATATATCAATGTTCTCTCTTACATTCGCTTCCTCGATATGCAATATCGCTTGAACTACGCTGGTATGAGCTCTAAGCGAGCGAAGAAGCAGCGTGCTAAGTATGCTATCTATAACAGAGTTGTCTGGGGAGTTCTTTATAACGAAACATTCCCCGACATTCAAGCAGGCTTTACGGATGAGGTTCGTGAGGCTTGGAGAAAGAAAATGGAAGATGCACTTTCACAACACAGATTACTCACAGATAATCAATAGATAAGATATGAGCAAAATCAAAGAAGACCATATATCTTTGGTCATCGACGCAAAAACAGACAAGGCACAGCAGGAACTGCGTGAGCTTGAGCGTGCTACGCACGACCTTAGTAAGGAAATGAAGGCTCGACAGAATCGAATGCTCGACCTCGAGGCAGCGGGTAAGAAGGAGACCGCTGAGTACAAACGCTTACAAGCAGAGGTGAAGAATTATAGTAATCAGATATCTGCTAATAATAAGAAACTGCGTGAACTTCGCTCGGCAATGGATGTCAATGCTATGACGATGTCACAGCTCAAGAAGCAGGCCAAGGAACTCCAGATAGCTCTCAACAACACATCGAAGGCAGCTAATCCTCAAGAGTACGAGCGATTAGCGTCAGAGCTTCGTACAGTCAATGGACGTATCTCTGAGCTGAAGCGTGATGCCTCAGGGTTGGGCGAGTCAATGGGTAAAGGGTCTACAGGCATCATGGGTAAGTTCGAGGGCATGTTCTCATCTATCTCTGGTGGTTGGACGAAACTCGTGGGCGTTGCAACAGCTGCTGTCGCTTCCATCTCAGCAGCTATAGAAGGGGCTAAGTGGTTCTATAATTACAACATGGAGGTTGAAGAAGCTCAACGACTGACCCGTGAGTTTTTCAATATACAGGGCGACGAACTCGTCCACACACAGAGTCAGATATCTGCTCTCGCTGAACAGTTCGGTAAAGACTATAAAGAGGTGCTCGGTACTGTAGAATCGCTTACCAATCAATACGGTATATCTACGACTGAGGCAATCAATGTCATCAAGGATGGATTACAAGCTGGAGCCGACCTTAACGGTACATTCCTCAGTCAGATTCAGCAGTACGGACCAGCCTTCAGTGATGCTGGTGCATCCGTTAAGGACCTCGTCGCAAGTATCACACAGACACGCTCTGGTATCTTCAATGAGGCTGGTATGGGTCTGATACAAACAGCCACGAACCGTATTCGCACGATGTCGACTGCAACACAGAGTGCACTGAACTCAATCGGCATCTCAAGCAAGCAACTTGAAGCAGACCTTATATCAGGAAAGACCTCCATCTTAGAGGCTATTAAGATGATATCAGGCAAAATTAAGGAACTGCCTGAAAACTCTATGCAAGTCGGGCAAGTCATGAAGGCTGTCTTTGGTAAAACAGCGAGCAACGAGGGTATGAAGCTCGTGAAGACCTTAGCTGATATGTCTACCAATATGGAGGAACTGAAGGGTGTCACAGGAGAGTATGGAGAGTTACAGCGTGAGCAGGTGGAAGCGCAAGCAGAACTTAATGAGAAGATGTCTAAGTTCTTTGGTCTGGGTGAGAATGGCTTCGATGAGATTACGATGAAAGCTAAAATCTTCGGTGTAAAGGCTCTATCGAAGATTATCGACTATACAGTCAAAATCATTAACTACTTCATCGACCTCTACAACGAGTCTAAGGTGTTCCGTGCTGGTATCGAGAATATCAAGAACAACTTCAAGAGTGCATGGGAGGTCTTCAAGTTCGGTGTCAACCTCGTCATTGATGGTTTTAAAGGCATGGGGCGAATGGCGAAGGCGTGGTCGAAGGTAATTGAAGGTGCCTTCTCATTCGATGTTGATAAAATTACAACAGGTATCAAGGGACTGTGGGACGCTTATAAGGATACCTGGACTGAGATAGGTCAGGACGCTAAGAAGATGGCGATGAATGTTCGCGATAACTTCATCGATGCTATCAAGAACACAGGTAGCAACAAGAAGGTTGCCCATCTCTCTGTTGATGTTTCCCCAGACACTAAGGGTCACTCTTCCTCTCAAGGCGGATTAAGCGGTGGCCACAACACCATCGAGAATGGAGTGAAAGACCCCAAGGTGAAGAAGAAAAAGGAAAAGAAGACAAAGACTACTGACCCTGATGACGTAGCAAGCAAGTTGTTTGCGCACGACCGAGCTCAAGACCTCGACGCAGAGAAGCGAAGCTACGATAAGAGTCTGAATGCATTGAAGGATGCACTTGCGAAGAAGACCCTCACACAAGAGCAGTACAGTGCATACGTGGCTGCTCTTAATATTCAGCATCAGAACAAACTACTCGACATCGAGAAGACATACTTGCAACGCTCTGAGAACATGGTCTTCAAGGATGCTGCGAAGAAGAAGGCGTTACAAGAAGGGCAAGCTAAGGCTGTCGCTGACCAGCAGCAGGCAGCGAACACTGCTTATATCGAGGCAGAGAAAGAGTACTACGACTCTCTGGAGCAAATACGTCAGTCAGCTCCTGCTAAACCGCAGACTCTTCAGCAAGAATGTGATGCAAAGTTAGTAATCTTGGATGGGTATTATAAGGCCTCTTTACAGCGTGCGAAAGATAATGGAGAACGTGAGAAAGAGGTTACAGAGGCATACGAAGCTGCTAAGGCTGCGATCGTAGCAGAATATGAGAAGAAAAAGGAGGAGGAGCGTGCTCGTGCTAAACAGGAGTACGGCCTTGAAACGTTCGATGAACAGCAAAAAGCAAAAAGGAAGAAACTTGACGAGGACTACGCAAAAGGACTTCTCACGGCAGAAGAGTATGAAAAAGCAAAAAGCAATCTTGTGAAAGAGGCTGAAGACTATAGAAATCAAATACTCCAACAGTATGGCCTTGCGAAACGCAAAGACCTCTATCAAGAAGAACTCGACCATCTGAAAAGTCTGTTACAGGCTGGTTTTATCAGTCAGCAAGAATATGAGGAAGCTGTCTCACGTCTAAGACGTGAAAAGTGGAAAGAGGACTTTGAAAACTACAAGGGGCTTTTCGTTGACGCTATGCAATCACTTCAGCAAGCAGAGATTGCGAACGTCGATGCCAAGTATGACGCAGAGATTGAAGCTGCAAAGAACGCTGGTAAAGACACTACTGAACTTGAGAAAAAGAAGGCTAACGAAAAACTAAAGATACAGAAGAAATATGCGGACGTTAACTTCGCTATTCAAGCAGCACAAATCATCGCTTCAACTGCTTCTGCAATCGCTAAGACATTCTCAGAATTGGGTTTCCCTGCTGGTATTCCTGCTGCTGCCTTGATGGGTATCACGGGCGCAGCACAGCTTGCAGCAGCACTTGCTGAGCGCAATAAGGTGAAGCGAATGACGCTAAGCGGAGCAGGTGGTTCTGCCTCTGCTTCAGGCGCACGTGTCGCAACGGGACTTGAATCAGGAGGTAGTATTGACGTAGAGCGCAAACAGGATGGCAAAATGTTCCATGCTGATTACGACCCTGACAAACGTGGGTTCATCGATAAACCTACTGTCATCGTAGGAGAGGGTGGATACGGACATAGTAAAGAATGGGTCGCTTCGAACGCTGCCGTTGAGAACCCTACGATAGCTCCATTCATTGACATCATCGACCGTGCGCAGCGTGCAGGAACTATTCGCACACTCGACATGAATAAGTTTCTCATTCAGCAGGCGCAAGGCCGAACCTCTGGTGGATTCGTCACACCAACAGTTAATGACGTGCGTGGTGTGGTTAAAGACTCCTATAAGGATACGCTCATCGAGAGATTGACTGATGTGCTCGACCGCCTGTCTGCAGAGGGCATCCCTGCATCTGTCTCTCTTAATGAAATAGAACAGAAGCAGCAGCTGCAAGACAAGGCTCGTCGTTTTGGTAGTAAATAAAAAACAACACCTTATATATATATGAAGATAACGAACTTAGAGAAGGGCGAGGCCTACAACCTCAAGCCCGATACACAGATACAAGTAGAGCGTACTAACCCTTTCTTCAATGAGTATGGAGAGCAGACGACACCGCTCGAGCTCCCAGCATCCGAGCGTAACCGCAGAATACTTGGTTTTCCCGACTCCTTCGGACGTAGGGTAAAGATGACCGCTACCGATGTAGCGATACAAGATGGTGAATACTTCGCTCAATGTCGTCAAGTGGTACTGTCTGCTCAATACAAGGGTAGTATCTCTACCTCCTTCTACATTAATGATGGGTCTTTCTATTCGAGAATACAGAAGGTGAAGCTCAAGGACATCTTCAAGGGTGAGTTCATACCAGGAGTGAACACTGTAGAAGAAGGAATTAATTTTTGTCGCAATCTTCGCAATAACTCTAATGAGCATTATGGAATCTTCCCTATCCTCTTCACTGACGACTCTGGGAGAAAGAATGGTGCTAACTTCAAGTTCATGAATGCCTTTGGAAAGGATAAAGTCTTGAAATACACCAGGCCTTACGAGTGGATGCCTGAACTACCTTCAGTAATAGGTTTTCATCCAGACTTAAGCGGAGAAGGCTGCGACTTCTACAATGCTGTGCAGCGCATTGAGTATGTCAACGAGATACCTATCACGCTCGCACCAGGATACTACATGTCGCCTTTCATCCGTGCGAACTATCTGCTCAAGCGTGTCTTCGCTTACTTCGGATATGAGCTGCAAGAGAATTTCTTCACGCAGACAGAACCCTTCAATAAGATGGTAGTGATTAATAAGGTGATGGACGTGCTGGTGAATGGAAAGATAAAGGTAGCCGACTTGGTACCAGATATTACCTGTGCGGATTTCATCTCTGTTTTTCGTAAGAAATTCTGCTGTGAGTTCACCTCTGATGAGGGGAAGCGAACAGCAGATATCATCTTCCTGCGTGACACACTTAACGACACTCCTAAGGTAGACCTTACGCATTGCGTGACGCAAGAGCCTACGCTCTCTTATAAGTCGGAGAACGACTACAAACGTGTTACACTCGCTGCTTCAGATAAGGTAGATTCTGAAATCTCTGACTCATACGATGACTTAGACAGCTTAGTCAAGGCGAATCCGAACGCTTACTTCGACCCTGTCGATGGGGCTATCTATAAGACAGGATGGTCTGGCGACTTCCAAGTGACGGTGAAGGTCGCTGAAGCATCGCAGAACTATAACACAGGTGAGACCCTCGAAGCGAAAGAGATTAAAGTCCCCGAGCTCATCCCAGAGTTCAGAACCCTTAGCTATAAGGATACCGTTGAAGAGGAAGACTTCAATTACGACATGGGCAAGTTCCTCTACGTAGGAGAATATCAGAGTCTCAACTCTAAGATGGTGGTCGCAACAGAACCCAAGGAACACACCTCGGAGAAGGCGGAGAAACAGAAGGCTATCCTCGCCTTTACCTACCTCTCTGATGGTCGACCAGAAGGTACCATATCAGCTTACGATGTGAATGCGCCTTCTCATCCTCGTATCTTCGATTATGCTTTGCATTACAATGGACCACAAGGCATCTTCGAAAAGTTCTATCGTGAATACGACCTACTGCTGCGCAATTCGCTTCATGACATGAAGGTGAAGCTACTGCTCTCTCAATCGCAGAAGCAGAACCTCCCTTCATACGAGAAGGTGGTCATCCGTGGAGTTCCATTTCTTTTCAATAAACTCAAGTTCACGCTCGGAGGAAAGAATGAACCAGTAGAGTCAGAACTCTATACTGTTTCGCTGATGCAACCTGCAATCTCTGCTCCTACTATCAATGAGCAGCTCAAAGCGATGGACGTTAAGTATAAGTGGGTGGGCAAGGAAACGCAGACCTCCGTTAGTTGGGAGGAATATAGCGCAGCGAATGACGAGCGCAACAAGACCTTTGTCACGATCTATCCTCCTCTCCCTTCTGCGGATTACGTTGGGAAACAATACGGAAAACAACGTTCTTACACGGAGAGAATAACGAAGAAAGGCGGATGGTTCCGTCATGGTCGCTACGAATATACTCGTACAGAGGTGTGGTTGGAGTGCGTACCTCTGTAGAAAGCATAGCTTTCGATGATCGAAAGCATAGCTTTGGATGATCAAAAGCATAGCTTTGGACGATCAAAAGCATAGCTTTGGATGCTCGAAAGCTATGCTTTTGTTGTCTCCTCCTGTTGTCCTTTATCAATCCTCCTTTATATCGTAATTTTGTGGTAAATAATTTCGCACATGGATATTCTTCTTAAACCTGATTCTCTAAGTCTGACAGGCTCGATGAATCACTTTATCATATCAAGCTCGCAAGAGGTTACGTTCGTCCTCAAGTACGCAGACACGAACGAAATCATCGTGCAGCACATTTATACTCCGAATAAGGCGAAGCGCATAGAGATTGACTTAGAGAACATCGTCACTCCGCTGCTATCTTTTCAGCTTCAAGAGTCGACTACAATCTATCGTCAACCGAACATTGCTCGTGAGTTCTTAGTTAATCTCATTGAAGATAAGACAGCTGCACAAGAGTCTTGGCAATTCACGGTACTCCGTGCTGGTATCGACAACTTCGCTGACACCGCTTCAAGCTGGTTGAAGCGTAACTTCTTGACGTGGCAGCCTACCGTCAAGCCTGTTACCTATTACACACCTGAGTTCCTTAGCTACTACGCTGTCGAGGACTGTGTAGCTAAGTGTCGTGCATATATAGAAGAGAACGGTAGTTATGTTCAGACAGACATCGAACTTGGCAACCTCTCTCATGGGAAGGTGTGGACGATGCCAATGCAATATGGAGTCATCGCTGGTAAGTTAGGTAAGATGCCAAGCTACTATGACGTATGGGTGGAAGATGCTGCTGGTACTCGACTCACCTACATTCAGCGATACTACGCTTCAGACATCCGAAGCGAAGAAGAGCAGTGGGTACTCTTCGAGAACTCACTCGGTGGTATCGACACCTTCCGTGCGTATGGTGATGCTGAGAACACAGCGAAACACACGCACAATGTAGCTGAGATTGAGAACGACTCAGAAGAGTATCGTGTTGACACAGTCAGAGAATACAAGAAGAACACAGGCTTCCTCTCTAAGGAGGAGCGTAAGTGGTTGCTGGACTTCTTCCCTTCCTTGGGTAAGTTCCTCTACACAGGCAACTATGTGCGTCGCATTGTCGTGACAGAGAGCGACGTCAGTTGGCAGACAAAAGATCTCCCTTCATCTTATACATTTACCTATCGATATGCAGATGCACGTCCCTACCTGAATATTACCAGGTCAGAGGACGCTGCGCCTGCAATGTTGGACATCAAGATACCAGATGTTGGGTCTTTTACCATCGCCCCACGCTTAGTTGAGCTTGAGCGACTACCGCTAAGCAGTGGGGCTTTATTCCCAGTCCAAAGTCCTTACTCTGACAAGTGGAACATCACCACAGCAGAAGCTATCCTCGAATGGTTCTCTCGTGAGGTGACTACTGCTTACAAGGGTGATGGAGCGTTTGGGCATCATCATGACAACATGTCAGTACTGCGTGCGCTCGACCGCATAGGGAGTTACCTCACCTTGGATGCGCAGAAGATACAAGCTGGTCTTGCAGATGAAGCAAAGTCTGCTCGTTCGCTTGACCCTAAGAGTGTCGACTGGGAGAAGATTGTGCGAACAGACCAGGACACCATCGTTAACGCTCTGACTACCTTCATGAAGGGGATCACCTTCGGTAAGTCTGTTCGTGGAGAGTCTGGCATATCTATCTATCAGGATGAACAAGGATCCTGGCATATAGATGCAGAGTATCTTCACGTACATCGTAAGCTCACCGCTGAAGAGGTTGAGATTATGAAGACCTCTCAAATCAAGGGCAAGGTTGTGAACTCTGCTGGTGGCTTTGTCATCTCTAAGATTGACAGAGTAGTCGGATTTTGGAGATGTTACTTCCGTCAAGAAGATGCTGATGGACGCAGAATCTATAATTCTATGCGAGTGGATGACCTTGCGTTGTGCGAGACATTCAACTTGATAGATGCTGGAGGACAGCTATCTAATCACTACTGGCACAGGCGTGTTATCGCTGTTGGTACTGATTATGTCGATATTGCTGATAATACGAATGTAGATGACTACGCAAGTGGTAGCGATACTCCGCAAGTGGGTGACGAGGTTGTGCAGTTAGGTAACCTCACGGTTGAGGATAGACAGAGTGCTATCATACAGTCAGCAGCTGGCGAGGGTGCGCCTTACTTTAAGATTATAAAGGGTATCAATAGCTTTACACTTCCTCCTCCTATCTTCTTGTTTGATAAACAGAAATTCGAGATAAGGGTCAAGAACCCTGCTAATCGTGGTGAGTATATACGTCTACAAGACTTCTTGGAGACGATGCAAGGACGTATCAGTGCTGTTCAGCAACAATCAGATAAGCAGCTGGTGATTTGGTTTGGTGACGTGGTACCAACGCTCACCACCGAACCTGCTAATGAATGGGCAGACGACACAACGAAGGAATTGCATGAGCATGACATCTACTACAATCGCTCGTATGCAGAAACTGGCGGAGGTCGTGCTTATTCTTTCGAGCGGAACCCTGATGGCTCTTTCGCTTGGAAGGAGATAACGGATGCTGATGTCCTTAAGTCGCTTGAAGCAGCTAAGCACGCACAAGACACAGCAGACGGTAAGCGTAGAATGTTCGTGCATGAACAGCCTGTACCTCCGTATGACAAAGGAGACCAGTGGAGCAATGCGACTTATGAAGATAAGTACCGCAATGATTTGCTTGTTTGTGTTCGTCCGAAAGCAGCAGGCGAAGAGTTTAGTATCGAGGATTGGCAAGCAGCGCAAGAGTTTACATCCAATAAGTTCAAGGCGGAGATGAAAACGACCGCTGATAATATTACGGCAACCGTTACCAACCTTAAGAATGGACTTGTAGAGGTAGGCTTTGAACTTGACGGCGAAAAGAAGAGCTTCACTGTCACAGCAGAGAACTTTAAGGTCCAAACCCCTTCAGGGAAGGTGGCCTTAATGACCTCGGATGGAAAGGTTAACGCTGACTTAATCGAGGCGAAAAGTATCCGTACATCACCGAGCAGCGATGGCCTACATATTAACATGTATGAGGGTACATTCGATGTGCTAACGAAGGATAACAAGAAGGGCATCAGCATGACTGTCGATAAGGAGGGATTTCCTCATCTTATCTTCTTCGATACCGAGGGTAATGCTAAGTATGACTTGGGTTATACTGGCTTGAAGGAACTTGTGTCTGCTTATCAAGCAGCCTATTGGACTAAGCGGTCTCTTGTCAATGTGACAGATAAAGGCTTATCAGCTGTCTATCCTAAGACTGTTAAAGGAATAGTCTGGCATGAGTACCACGCTGCCCGACACTATGCTACAGGTAAGCTGGGTGAGAACGCAGATGATGATGGTAAGCTATTCAGCACCGAGGGTTTCGGTTCGACTATTCCAGATGGTTGGTATACCGAAGAGAACGAAAAAGGCCAATACTTAGAAGGAGGAAATGAATCCGTTGTTGATGAAGATAATCATAACAAGCCTAAGGTACATGTGTTTGGTGTGGCTATTTCCAAGGCAGAGAATGGAAGATTGGGTAAGGCACAGCATGCTTGGTTCTCTGTAATTAACGGTAGGGCCTCCTTCTGTGACCCTGATGGAAAGCCTATAGTTGTTGCAGAGTCTCTGTTGCAGAATTATCCATTTGACCAATATAAGGATAGAGTTTAACTAATATAAAACAAAATGAAGAAAGCATTAGATTGTATTTACAGGATTTTCGAGAAACTCGCTGCCATCGGTAGCGACAAATATCTGCACATGTTTGCTGGTCTTGTTTCCTCTATGATTGCGTGCAAAGCCTTACATGCTATTGATGCGTACTTAATCTTCGCATTGGTACCAGCATTCTTTGTGATGACAGGAAAAGAGAGTGTCGATTACTATTACAGAAAGGAGCAGTTCGATTGGCTCGATGTATGTGCAGGTATGCTTGGTGCTGTTGTTGGTGTTTTTCTTTTCCTATTGTAAAGGAGGTGTATATATGGATGTAATAGAGTTTCAGTTCACACCGCACTTCATGTACTCAGTAGCTATACACTTGATAGTATGTGTGATAATGTGGGTACTCGTTTTCTGTGCCATCTTCGTTGACCTATGGGACAGAATATACACACAGAAGAAGTTGGGTAAACCCATTGACTCGCATAGCATGCGTAAGACACTCGGAAAGTTAGGAGAGTATTGGCGTGTATTGCTCATTGCTTTTATCGTGGATACAGCGATATTCATTGCCTGCACGCTACTGAATATTAAGACCATACCAGTTATTACCATCTTAGTGGCTATAGGACTTCTTATCATCGAAGCTAAAAGCCTTATAGAGCATGCACGGGAGAGAAAGAGTAAGGTAAAGGATATACAGAAGATTATCCAATCTGTAGTAAAGGCATCTTCAGATAGAGATGCAAAGAAAGTCATTCAGTATGTCGCTGAGTATATTGGTGAGGAGAAAAATGTAAATCAAAAAATAGAATAATAGTTATGGCAAATTTCTCAATAGCGGAGCTGGTACAATCCAGCACCGCTGAACAACTCAAGATAAACAACAACCCTCCTTCTATTGTGAGGGTTCACTTAACAGAAACGATTACACTCTTAGAGTGTATTCGTGCGGAATGGGGTAAGTATTGCGAGCGTCACAAAATCGAGAACCCTGCTATCCGTGTGACAAGTGGCTATCGTTCACCAGAATTGAATAAGGCTGTAGGCGGAGTGAAGACCTCCGCACATGTCGAGGGCTACGCTGCTGACTTGCAGCCTGTCAATGGTAAGCAGACTGAGTTTGAACGATTCATGGCTAACGAGTTCTCCAAGATGGGGTACTCCTACGATCAAATTATCGTGGAAAGAAGTAAGACTTCAAGGTGGGTGCATGTTGCCTACAAGAATACCGACGGACGACAGAGGAGACAGTGTTTCAAACTTAAAGTGTAACAAAGTGAGGGAGAAAAACTCCCTCACCTAAATCGAAAGAGTATGAATAGATCTATAAATACATCTTGTAAACTATTAATTTGCGTCCTTGTAACGATGTGCGTTGGCTGTCGGACTAAGAAGTCGGTCGCCATTGAAAGTGTCAAGCAAACGTATAATAGTGAGCAGGTGACAACAGAGCGAAACGAAAAGCATATATCGCTTATCGACACAACTAAAATAGACGAACTAACAAGTGTAATACGTGAGTTTGTTTTTGAAGTCCCTTGCCTGGAGGATAGTTCTGCTGCTAACGCAAATGTCGGGAGCAAAGTGCCAATGGTTGAATATAAAACCGACGGCAGCATCATAATTAATCGAGGCTTGAAATCGATTAAAGAGCGAATTGAAAGCCGCAGAAACGAAAAGCGAGGGCTGTCAAAGGAAAAAGATGGTACGGCTAACAAGCAGACTAATACGAAAGTCAACTTCACGGAAAACAAACGACATAAAGATAAGCACGTTGAGCAGGTACAGATAGCTGAGCCATTCAGATGGTGGCAAATTATAATGGGCTTGCTGGTGTTGTCTATTGTTGTCTTTGTACTAAAATTTAAGCCAAGTATAAAAGGCTTCCTCCTCAAGATTTTCAACAAAATAAATTAAACGTGTTGAATGAAGCACATCAAGGTCTATATAACAGAGAGCCGTACGAAAGATAACCGTTTCGCACAAGCCTCTATTCGTAGTATTGAAGACAATACGGGTGAGAATTTTACATCTGCTCACCCTAAACTCCTTCAAGACATCATTTGTCATGCGCTATCCCTTGCGCACGGTGTCGAGATAGAAGGCAACAACGGTTTTACATATACCTTTCCTTTTAAGCTATCATAATTATGGCGATAGAAAAACTTTATTTAGAACATAAACAGACTGGCGGACGACTGACCGCTGACGAGTTTAATAAGTTGCATGAAAAGGTCAACGAACTCATCGACGTACAGAACACGGAGGAGGAACGTGTGAAGAAGACGATTGCAAAGAACCGTCCATCGCTCGGACAGCTTTCAAATGTAAATAGCGAAACGGACGAACTCACGTCTGAGACGTGTGTACTTGTATGGAACGGTGATCAGTGGGTGGCAATGAAATTGTCTGAACTCCCTATTGGGCAAGGTGGCGGAGGACAACAGCAATCTATTCTCTATTATCTCCGTGCCATCAATCAGTCGCCATCTACCACGCTATCTGCTTCTAAGTCAGCAGGCGAGTGTGCAATCAGGTTTATGTTCGTGTCACGCACAAAGGATGTTGGGCAGAGTGATTTCATCGACACAGGAGAATGGGGTACTTACGAAATCTTCGCTAAGGCAGGCGATGGTACTTTCGTAAGTAAGGCTCGTGGTAGATGTCAGTCTAATACCGTGACAACTGTTGATGTATTTAAGTTCCTTGAGAGCGGACAAAATAACATCATGGTAAAGATTACAGGTGAGGTGACAGGGCAAACGTCGCCTGCCTTGGTATATAGTATCACGCTGTCTGCGCTCTTCCTTTCTATCTCCGAGTTCAATTGGTGGAAGGCTTATCAAGGCGACATCGTGCTGCCGTGTTACATCAGTGGTAACATCTCTAAGACGCTCCATGTGAAGATTACAGGTGAAGGTTACGAGCAGACGTATGAGCGTCAGTTTGGTACTGCCACTTACACGTCTTCACCAGTTGCCTATACCGTTCCATTCACGAATAAGACAGGTCTTTTCCATTTGTCTGCTTGGCTATCGAATGAAGACAACACCGTTCAGACTACTCCTGTAGGTTACGACTTTATGGCGGTCGCTAATAACGAAGCAGTGAAGATGGTAGTCGTGAACAATAAGGCGGAGAAGCTGCTTAACTGGTATGAAAACAAGGTGTTGGAATATGCTGTATATGACGGCAAGGCTGTTACAACTCCACTCTCAATCTTGATGAAGAAGGATAACGAGGTCCTTCAAGAGAATGTATCAGAGAATACACTGACACAAACCAAGATGCAATATACGCTTTCGCTCGAGGTCGAGACAATCGATAACTCTGACTTTACAGCGTTAATCGGTTTCAGAACTCACCCAACAGACGAGGTGCGTTTGCGTGATGCTATTCCATTCCCTGTTGATAACTCGCAGGGTTACTCAGCTACAGCTGGAGCGGTGTTTTATTTCAATGCGAAGAACAGAAACAACACTGACACCGACCGTAATGTCCTCCGCAATCTCATCAATACCGAGCATATCGGTGCTGATTGGCAGAATGTGGCTTTCTCTCGAGACGGCTGGGTGACTGACGACGAGGGTGCACGCACATTGCGCTTGCTCGCTGGCTCTCGATTAACTATCGATTACAAGCCTTTCGCTAAGGAGGCAGCACAATCGGGTAAGACAATCGAAATTGACTATCAGATTAACAACACCTCTGATTACGATGCGGAGTGTATCTCGATAACTATGCCTTATCAGAAGGGTTATATCGGATTGAAGGTGAAGCCTTCTTCTATTATGTTCGCAACTCGTAGTGAGCGTAATCCTGATGTACAGGCGATGAATACAGATGATGGTGTGCGTATTCGCCTGGCTCTCGTGATTAGTCCTAAGAAGTACACTTACGTACTCAATGGAAACACGTATTACCTTAACCTTGTCTACCTCTACATTGACGGCATCGAAGCTCGTAAGTTCGCTTACTTGCTTACCGACTCCATGCAGATAGGTTCAGGTGGTAACATTGTTATTGGCTCAGATAAAGCGGATGTTGACCTCTATTCTATTCGCATCTATGACAGCGCAATGGACGCAGCTAACGTGCATCAAGATTATATCAATGCACTTGCAACTGTGGGCGAGAAGAGTGCTGAAAAGTTAGACAATGACATCTACGATACCCTCGGTACCACGGTCGACTTTGATAAGGTCCGTGGCAAGGTGAACGTCTTTACCTTTGATAAGCCACTCCCTGCCTATGAGTATGGTAAGTCTTATCGTCCTAAGGGTACGCTTGAGATATATCCTAAGGATGGAAACACTAATCTCAACCGATTGACGATTACCAACCTTCAGCTGCAAGGTCAAGGTACATCTTCTATGCTTTACTATCTTTGGAACTGGAAAGCGAAGGTAGCTAAGGACACTACTATCGTATATGAGGATGGACAGACAGCACAGAAGAAATTTGAACTCTTCAAGAATCTGCCGAAGATTTCCAAGCTGACAGCGAAGAAAAATATCGCTTCTTCTATGCAATACCACAAGTTAGGTTCTGTGAACTCGTATACCGACCTATGGAAGGCGGTAGGCTTAACTAATGAGGGTATCGAGCAGGATAGCGAAGCACGAGTGTCTATTTACCAAGAGACATTCGTTGGGTTTGAGAAACAGACAGCAGAAGACGGTACTGTTACATACAAGTTCGTCGGTCTGTTTACAGTAGGCCCAGATAAGGGAGACGCTGCGACCTTCGGATATGATAAGGACTTGTTCCCTGACCTCTTATCAATAGAGGGTTCTGACAACTCGCCACGTCTTACTTTGTATCAAGTGCCTTGGGATAAAAGGCGCATCCGCTACAATACAGAGGAAGAAGCCTATCAGTACCAAGTCTCTGAAGTCTCTTGGGAGAACTGCTGGGACTTGGATTACGCTGACCTCCCTGCGGATGATAAGACTACAGCAGATAATGAGACACGCCAGCGAGCAGAGCAACTCGTTGAGTCGTATATCACGGCTTATAACATTGTATATTCGTGCAATACATTCATTGAGCCTTTTAACGGTACGCTTGACGAGTTAAATGCTGACCCACATTCAACCCATATCGAGTATTGGATTGCAAAGGGAGGTGACCCGAACCAGTACAACCTGTACTATTACGATAGCTTGTATAAGAAATTCTGTCCGTCAACACTCGATAGCGGTGCAACAGTGGTTAATCTCCGCCAGCAGTTAGTTGGCGATAAGTACGGATTAACCGAGGCGATATTCAGCACGGTTAGTGATGTCGCTAAACTCAATGAGTTATTCAAGTCGGCACGCATTCAGAAGTTCCGTGCTGAGCAGCCACAGGACTGGGACATCATGGACCTTCTTTTTCATCAACTATACGTAGAAACAATAGCAGCAACGGATAATTGCGCTAAAAACACATACCCTTATAACTTTAATGTGAAATAGATATGGCAAAGAGTAAATGGAAATTTCGTCAGGATGACCTTGATACAATTATAACGACCATCAATCAAGGTTTAATGAAAAAGCCTTACTGGGTAGAGTTTCACGACACCTATGCTGACGGCACACCAGTATGGAATGGAGAAAAGTCCGTGTTGTGGAACTTAATGGAGCAGGCATACCCCGAGGAACGTGCGCAGATGATGCGCAGAATGCTTGCGAAGATGGAGGAACTTGGAGGGCTACAGAAAGGTGCGCACCAGCAGAAACTCTTTGCTTATTTCGAGAGGTATTACTTCTCTGTAATTGATAATTTCTCATCTATGCTATACAATGAGGATGGAAAATTCTACGAGAAGATGAAACTCGCAATGCTTCAAGGTAAATATACTAACGACACCGACCCACTCGGTCAGTCGCTCGGTGATGGTCAATCACCTGAGGTAGCGTGGGTGAAGAAACGCATTCAGTACTTGATGAGTAAGTATAGCTTCGGTGATTATGACGCAAAGACGGCTGAAGGTGCAATTACTGTTCGTACCTCTGCACAGGCGGACGCAACAACAAACTCAATCGTTCTGCGTTTGACACCTGCAATGAAACTATATCCTACCATTGCGTATGGTACCACGATTATGCGTGGCAACCGCACAGATGCAGGTAAGCCGTGCGAGATAGTCGTAGACATTAACGGCACGTCAGACCAGCAGCTATCTGTCAAGTCAGCAGACTACCTACTCGATATTGGCGATTGGAGTTCGTACGTCATAAATGGTGCGCTGTCAATCATTGGTAAGCGACTCAAGCGTCTGAAACTTGGTGATGAGAACGAGCAGAATGTGAAGATACTTATCTCTTCTCTCACATTGGGTAATACAACATCATTAGAGGAGATTGATGTGCAGAACATCTCTACTCTTGGAGGTTCACTCGATATGCGTGCTAATTATCGTTTACGCAAGTTCCTCGCTGGTGGCTCATCGCTCACCGAAGCGCACTTTGCTGATGGTGGTGCGCTCGAAGAAATCGACTATCCTGCTTCCACATCATACGTGGAATTAAAGAATCTCGACAAGCTCACCAATGAGAAGTGTAACACCGAAGCCTGCGCTCCGAATGTTATGAGTTACTTTGTTAGTGGCTGTGACAATCTCCAGCCAGTGAAGAAACTCATCGACATTATGGATGCGCAGGTAGGACAAGTGCCTCACTCCCTGCGTTACGTGCGCTGTGTTGGCTTTAATGAGACCTTCACAGACGGACGAGCATTCGATAAACTCTCTCAACTTGTAGACGGTACGTACCAAGGAATCGACGCAGAGGGTCAGTATGGTAACGACCCTTACCCAGTGCTTGACGGAACTATCAACCTCACCACTGGTGCATACCGTGACACCTACGATGCACTAATGACGCACTATCCAAAACTCAAGCTGAACATCGCTAAGTGGTGGATTCGCTTCGAGGACCCAGAGGTGAAGCGCATCTGCGTGGAAAATTGGGACAAGGACGGTGACGGTGAGCTCTCTATGGAAGAAGCAGCTGCCGTTAGTTCCATCGGGACTATATTCAACGATAATACCAAGATTAAAGATTTCTCTTCGTTCAAGCATTTCACAAATATAAAGAAATATGAAGCAGGTACTTTTGAGGGGTGTAGAAATCTTGAGAAAATTAGAATACCAAAAGGAAGTACCCTGCAACACACAATGTTCGGTAACTGCGTCAACCTAAAAGAGGTTATATTTCCTATAGACATGAATTCTTCACCTGTTTTATACAGGACATTTTCTAATTGTATCGCTCTTAAAGTACTTGATTTCCCTGAAACATATACAGGTGTCATAGAATCATCTACGTTTACAAATGTAACTGCGATACTTATTTTTCGTTCTAAGAAGGTTGTTGAATTTAGAAAATTATATGGGTGGAATTTCTACTACAATGGTAACGCTATCTATGTCCCTGATGATTTGGAAGAACAATATAAACATGCCTATGGATGGAAAGACAAAGCAGAACTCATCAAGCCTTTAAGCGAGTATCACGGATGATACTCGCTGAGAGGATAGATATATTCTGCTATATCTGAGAACGAAGCACTTACCTTGTATTGATTAACGCTCTCATCTGGGACAAAGATTCTTGAGTCTTTTCTATTACCCCATCCATACGAAGCACTCCTTTTTTGTTTAGGGGGATTTTTACTTTTAATGATAAAATTCTTAAAGGAGAGTCCCCATAATAAGGAACTCTGCTGCTCCATATTTTCAACGATAATAGTATCTATCGTTGATCCATAGAAACAAGTATCATATATTGTAACAGATGATGGGCATATTAGCTTGTTGAGTCGTACTATATAACGTAGGTCACCACTACCAATAGACGTGAGATTCTTAAATATAGATAGGTCTAAGACACCATTCTTTCGATCTAAACCGTTGAAGATAGTCCCGATGGGATTAAAACAGCACACGAACACCGTTTTAATCCCATC
>OGJT01000074.1_pt1 | contig 67988 bp, 49 predicted proteins | sample 1572331 | NCBI WGS metagenome assembly OGJT01 (sample SAMEA2582094, study PRJEB24529) | metagenome | biome: Human gut stool | place: China | collected 2011
GGGTATCTCGGTGATCACGCCCCTCCCTTTGGGGGAGGGGACGGGGGAGGGGCCACTACTTGCTTTGAATGCTGTGTGTTCTGTTCATCTGTGTTATTCTGTGAGAAAAAGAACATTGTAGGCGTGTGTGGGTAGGTTTTTCTCTCACAGAGCGCACAGAGTTCACGGAGCTTTTTGGGCACAGTTTCGAGCCCACAGAACGCCTCCGGCATACAGATATCACAGAACGTTATAGCTAAAGGTAGCTATAACGTTCTGTGCCATCTGTCGTCTGCTTGCAGACGTTTGTGGGTTCCCCTGTTCGCAAAAAGGCTTCTGTTCATCTGTGAAAATCTGTGAGAGATGAAACACCCAACGAGCCTCTTGCGTTCTTTCTCTCACAGAGTTGCACAGAATAACGGAACTCACCAAGGTCCACAGAGACATTAAGTCAACCGATGACACAGAGCGTTACTGCTGAAGAGAGTGATGAAGAGGTATGCGAAAAATCACTACAAGGAAACGAGCTGATTATCCGTAAAATAGGGGTATAAAGTCTTCTATTATGGAGTTCATAAACTACATGAAATCAGAAGGTTATGAGGTGCGTTGGAGAAGGGCCTCTTCAAGGGGCAAGAAGGGCGTGTTCTATTGGCAAGAAGAGCATGTTCTCGAACGTAGAAAGGCATGGTCTTGGAGCATGAAAAGCATGTGTTGGAAAGAAGGAGTGCGAAAGATGTTTACAAGTAGGTGCTGGTGTAGTGATAGGTTGGGTTGAGAATAGTGGCAAGTAGGTGGTTGCGTAGTAGCAGTTTGGTGCTGGCGTAATGACAAGATGGGGCAGGGGTGGGGACAAGTGAGGATAGAACTCGTTGGTTATCAAGCTTTTATATTGTGCTCTACCACATGTCGTCTATACAATACGGCTTTGTTTCGTTGATATTTCTCTCCCATGCTTCCGTTAGGAAGGGATAGACTAAGACGGGCTTGCTGACCAATCTGCCGTCCTTCGTAAGTTGCTTTTCGTCAGCGACAGAGGCCTTGGGGATGTAAATCTTCAGCGGTTGGTCTACGTTAGGGGAAGGCAATGACAGGAGATAGACATCCTCTTCTAATAGTTTGCCATCATGGAGTAAGGTGAATTGATAGGATGTGTTTGATTTTAAGAAATCGATGGGCAGCTGGCTTATTGTGGGCGTGTGCCGATAATTAGGGTAGTGTTTACGCACCCATGTAGGGAGCTGCTTGTGGATAAACAGCCAGTCGCTCTCTGTGAGAGGGAGGGGTTGTGGATTTAAGAGCTTATATTTCCCGATAATCTTATAGCCCCTATCCAACCAACTATCGACGACTACGGGCCCCATGCTGTTTGTGCATACGTACTTTGGTCTTGTCGTTTTCCAAACAAGAAAAGCGATAATGAGCGTGCAAAGTATCGACGAAATGATAAGAAACTTTCGTGGTAATCTATATAATAACAGCATCGTTTCAGAGATTGATAAGACTTTTTTACCTCCTAATTCCTCAATGAGCTGAATGGAGAACACATAGAAGGAGCGGGAGTAAAGAGGATTGCTCGGTGGCTTGTCGAATAGCGAAACCTGCTTTGTTAAGCGTTGGAAACAAGCGAAACAGACTGAGCATCGACTTGACAAATGTACGAATAAAAATCGACAACAGCCTTTCTTTGGACCGAATATTTCCTGTCATGGGTGTTCGGAGACGGCCGTCAGTCTGCTTGTCAACAAGATGTACGGAGCGTGAGGGACATTGGTAGGCAAAAGAAATAGCGAGATAAACGTCTTATAATCAACTGATAACGCAGGAGGAAGACGTAGAACAGTAGGGCTGTAGTGCTTGATGAACAACATCGTTCAGCCTGTTTATGTGCCCATTCTCACCATCGATATCAGATAGACAATCGTCTTTTTGAGCCCATAAGATAGTGGCCCCTCCCCCTTCCCCTCCCCCGCAGGGAGGGGCGTAATATGTGAGGTTACCCCTATAGGCCTGCTTGCATACTTTGTAGAGGGTTTTCTCTCACAGAACTCACAGATGTAACAGAACCTTTTGGCGCACAGTTTCGATCTCACAGAAGGCCTCCGGCATACAGAATTCACAGAGCGTTACAGCCATTGTAAATATGAATAAGGAACAACAAAAAGCCTATATCCACTCTATAGGGGTATCTCGGTGATTACGCCCCTCCCTTTTGGGGAGGGGATGGGGGAGGGGCCTCTAACCTATAGGGGTATCTCGGTGGTCATGCCCCTCCCTTTGGAGGAGGAGACGGGGGAAGGGTCAGTTGGGGACGGGGGAGGGGTTTATACCTTTCTTCTGTGTTCCTCCGTGAGAAGCAGACGTTTTTCTGTTTCATACTAAGAGTTTTATAACTTGTGTAAATACCATAGTTTCATATACATAGAGTACTAAAAAAAGTAGAGTAACATGCTCATCTGTTACTCTACTCTTTCTTAGTTCATCTGTTACTCTGTCTTTCTAACATCCTTCCAGAGCACATAACTTGTCGACTTGTTACCTCGTCTACTCATCAACTGGGTACTTGTTCTCCTGTTACTCTGTCTTTCTAATACCCTGTCAGAGCACAAAACAGGCTCGTTATCCACCCCCTCCTCATCCCTTCCCTTCGGTCGGTGACCATCGGAATGGAGAGGAGTTGGATGAGAAACTACGGTAGAGAGATAGGATACTCTCGGTGTTCATGCTCCTTCCCGTGGGAGAGGAGTTGAGGGAGAGACCCTTCGGAGGCCTATATTACATGCTCCGTTCTGTTACTTCGCATACCCAGGATTCTGCTCCAACTTAGGGTTGTCAGAGATATTCCATTGTGGTATAGGGAGGTAACGGTTGTAAGTTTGGAACGAGCGGTCCTCGACCTTGCTTGTACCACTTACTACGGCACGCATGGTTGGGTCGGTAGCTGTGTTGTCGATAGTACCTGTGATGCGGGTTAGTGGACCGTTCAATACAGTCTCAGCAACCATCTTACCGTTACTTGTCCAGCGCAAGATGTCAGCACGACGAAGGCCTTCACCAGCGAACTCCGAGCCACGCTCGCGGCGAATTAGCTCACGAAGCTTGTCCTTAGTGTTATACTTAGACTGGTCGACAGCCGGCATTCCCACACGTGTGCGCACCTTATCAAGCATTGCATAGACGTTTGCAGAAGGACCGTTCAGCTCGTTCTCGGCCTCAGCCCACGTCAAGAGCACCTCAGCATAACGGAAGACAATAGGCGAAGCCTCCGTGTCCCATACGTCAGCATACTGTGTCTTAGGGTCTAAGTACTTGCGCCATGTGAGCGCAGTCTTGGATGAGTTGGCCGCATTGGTTGGGTAGTTAGGGTTCTTCTTGCCGTTGACATTCTCGTCAAGGGTATTGAAGACGGTGCCATCCCAGTCGCAACCAGGATAGAGAATAGTCATTGCCATACGTGGATCACGGCCATGGAAAGGATGCGTAGCATCGTATCCAGACCCCGCCTCGTCGATGGTCATACCATTACTCATCTCATAGTTATCGACACACTTCTGCGTAGGAACGACAGAAGACCAGCCTCCGTCACCATTGTTATAAAGCTGTCCGATTGTTCCCAATGGGCGAGTACCGCTCTTATACTGTACTGCAAGGATGATTTCCTTAGAGTCTTTACCAGCCAACTTAAACAAGTTCGTGTAGTCAGGGTCGAGTTCATAGAGCCCTAAATCGATGATAGCTTGTGCGGCGTCCTTGGCCTTCTGATAGTCACCCCAGTAGAGTGCGGCACGCATCTTCATAGCCAGTGCAGCGCCTTTAGCGATACGTCCGCGTGCAGCAGGACTCGTGTTGATGTCGGCAATAGCCTCGTCAAGGTCTTTGAAAACCAAGTCCTTCACCTCTTGCTCCGTATTTCTTGGTACGCGAGCCTCCTGTGCACTGGTGAAGGGTTTGACGATTGGCACACCACCATATAGGAATCCCATACGGAAATAGTTGTAGGCACGGATAGCCTTCACCTGTGCGATGAGGTCTTTCTTAGCCGCCTCGCTACTGAAAGCACACTTTTCAACATTCTCAAGGAAGGTGTTGCAGCGTCCAATGATGGTATAGTCATAGAACGACCAACCCGGAGAAGAAGGCGAGAGCGAGCCATTACCTATATTAGTAAAGCCCTCCCAAGGGAAGTTATTATACGCAAAGTCAGAGCCAGCGTCCCAATACAACAATGCTCCACCGTCTTCCCAACCATCGTAACAACCCACGAGGAACTTCTCAGCATCGTCACTTGTCTTCCAAGTAGTTGATGGTGACATAGCGTCCTTAGGTACGGTAGTGAGGTAGTCATTACAAGATGTGAGTGCTAAAGCAGCCACACCAGCCAATATATATGTTCTTACTGTTTTCATAATGTATATCGGGTATTTACGGTTAGAATGTGATATTGATACCGATAGAGTGTGAACGGAGCAGCGGATAAGATGATCCACGCTCGCTGGTTACCTCTGGGTCAATATTAAATGGCAATGCATCGAAGGTAAGGAGGTTCTCTCCAGCATAGTAGATACGCACCTTCTCGAGTCCAATCGCTTTGAGTGTGCTCTTAGGAAGGGTGTAACCTATCTGCAAGGTCTTCAATCTCAAGTATGCTGTATTCCACAACCAGAAGGTCGACATAGCACGTGTCATGTCGCTTGGACTGTTTCCTGTCTCGAAGACACGAGGGAGTTTAGCATTGTGATTGTCCTCTGTCCATGAGTCTTTCCATAGTGTTGATGGGTGGCTGGCATCGCCAGAGAACTCGCCAAGAACCTCACGGTTGTAGATATGAGATACTGCTCCAACACCCTGCCAAATCATAGATAAGTCTATGTTCTTCCATGTTGCGCCAAGGTTGAAACCGTAGGTAATAGCAGGGATGTCCGTATGCTTGGTATAAATACGGTCGTTTGAGTCGAGCTTACCATCGCCGTTAGCATCCTCATAGATAAGGTCGCCTGCCATGAACTTACGTCCGAATGGGTTGCCATACTTGGCTGTGTAGTCGTCAGCCTCCTGCTGTGAGTTGAAGAACTTACCCGTTGCCTTGTACATATAATAACTCTTGTACTGCTGACCAATAGCTGTACGGCGGTTGCGGTTATCCTTATCTACAACATATTCGGTTCCCTCACCCAAGTAGAGAATCTTATTCTTGTTGTAAGAGAAGTTCGCACCAACATTGATTGTCCAATCCTTGTTCAACTGCTTTGCATAAGCCAATGAGAGCTCAACACCCTGATTGCGCAATGCACCGATATTATCCTTGTAAGCACCGAGGGCAAACTCTGCTGGAGCAGATACGTCCATGATGATACCAGTAGTCTTGCGGTTGTAGTAATCCAACGAACCTGTCAAACCACCGAAGAGAGTAAAGTCTATTCCAATGCCCCAAGTGGTTGATCTTTCCCAAGAGATCGTCTCGAGGTGATAGCTACCTTGGTAGTAACCCGGAGTGAGTTGACCTCCGAAAGGATAGCTGGCATTGAGGTTGTAGGTGTTCATCCATGGGTAGTAATCGCTCAGAGCGTCCTGATTACCGAGCTGACCCCATGATGCACGGAGCTTCAAGTTGTTCAACCATGACTTTGTACCCTCCATGAAAGGCTCTTCAGAGACCCTCCATGCAGCCGAGAAGGATGGGAAGAAGCCCCAGCGATGACCCTCGGCAAAGCGTGAGGAAGCGTCAGAACGGAAGTTAGCCTCAAAGAGGTAACGACCCGCATAGTCGTAGTTCAATCTTCCAAAATATGACACCATCGCCAGCTCACGAGTGTTACCAGCATTCTGTTGGGTCGATGCGTCACCAGCGTTCATATCGGTCAAGTCGTTGTTAGGGAAGCTCTTTCGATACATCCAGTCAGGTAGATACTTATAGCGTTCAGTATGCCATCCAAGCATAGCCTTGATGTTGTGCTTCGCAAAAGACTTGTCATAGTTAAGGAAAGCATCAAAGGTTGTACGATGCCAGTCGTAGTGAGCGATCTCTAACTTATTAGGGTCAGAAGCCTTGTTAGGGTTATACTGAATGAATTTCTGGAAATAAGAGTAACGCTGTGAAGCGTCAACGTATGCACCTTGGAGCGTCAGCTTCAAGTCTTTTAGTATCTGATAGTCAAGCCCAATCATACCTGTAAAGTTGCGATTGTTGCGGTTCACGGTCATACCCGACTCCAACCACGCCATTGGGTTACCATCAGAAACAGTGCCGTAAGTGCCATCCTCATACTTATAAACTATCCATGGAGCAATGATATTAAGCTGTCTAATAATCTGATCACTACTTCCTCCGGCGTAAGCACTACTTGCGTCGCGGTAGTTGTTTTGGATATAAGCGAGGTTGAGGTGGGCAGTGATGCGCTTAGATAACACCATGTCGAGATTTGCACGACCATTAAACTGCTCACGACCAGCATTAGGAAGGATACTGCTCTGCTTTAGATAGCCCGCAGAAGCAAGGTATTTCACAAACTCATTACCGCCAGTGATGTTCACACTATGGCGGTTTTGCCATGCTGTCTTGAATGCAAGACCATACCAGTCGGTGTTTGGATAGTTGTAAGGATCCGACCCATCACGGAACTTCTGAATAGCTTCTTCAGAGAAGCGAGGCGCCTTACCGCTGCGTTCCAATGCCTTATTATAATAGTAAGCGGCATCGGCTGAGTTCATTCTATCCATCAGAGCAGTTGCATTCTGAATACCGAAATAACCTGAATAACTAACCTTTGGCGCACCGTTCTGCCCTCGTTTTGTAGTTACCAGTATCACACCATTAGATGCTTTAGAACCATAGATGGCTGCTGAAGAAGCATCTTTCAGAACAGAAATACTTGCGATATCCTCCGGATCAAGCGAGTTTAACGTTCCAGCCTCAACACCATCAATCAAGATATAAGGTGATGCAGAGTTCAAAGTTCCCACACCACGCACAAGAATAGAGCCATTGTCAAGACCTGGCGCACCGTCGGCTCCAGTCACCGTGATACCTGGCAATAAGCCCTGCAAGCCTGAAGACACATTAGAGATAGGGCGGTTTTCGAGCGTCTTACCGTCGAGTTGTGCTACAGAACCAGACAGATTGGCCTTCTTCTGAGTACCATAACCGACAACAACAACCTCGCTCAGCGCGCTGTTCTCGTCCTTCAGCGTAATGTTATAGCTTGTCACGCCACTTCTCACCGTCAGACTCTGAGTAGCGAAACCAACATAACTAATCTTCAACTCCGTTCCGGGAGCGACAGAGATTGAGAAGCGACCATCCACATCGGTCACTCCTACGGGAGTACCATTGGCAAGTACGGATGCACCAATGACTGGATCGCCATTCACATCTTTAACTACACCATTAATACTCTGCTTTTGCTGCTGAACACTCATGCTCGTGTTCGCATCCACATTGGCTAATACTGGGGACGGAGCAACGGCCATCAACCCAAGAGCAAAGGAGAAAGCGACGCTACCCGTTACAAAGGGAGGGTGCTTCCTACGGTTCTTACTAACTTTCATAAAATTAGACATATATTCTTCTGATTTAGGTTTTGTGCTACAAATATAGTTGTTTATACAATAATAAACAAGCATTTAGTTCTTTTTTTTTGGTTAGAAGTGTTGTTCTCGCACACAAGTAAGAATCTTCCTCCGCCTCCTCTCCGAAAGTATCGTTCATCGGCTTGCTTAGTTCTCTCGCTCTTCTCCTCTCTCCACTTACCCTTCCTCGTCGCCAACCTCTCCTTTCCTCGTCACCAACCTCACCCTTTCTTGTCGCTTTCCTCTCCCCATTAATCGAAGAATATCTCCTCTTCATTGTGCCATCCCAATAATCTCTCCGCCCTTCAAAAGTATTATCAGTCCTGCGAAAAATCCTTACATCCTATCGACCTAAACGTCCTCATAATAGGAATAGGATAGCTTCTATAACCGATACTATAACCCTCACAGTGTCAATACGTTATATATAGCGTTTGAGAATATGCCTTTCTTGCATGCAGAACATGCCCTTCTTGCCCCAAGAAAGGCCTCTTCTCGAATGAAGAAGAGCATGTTCTTGGAGCTTGAAGGGCGTCTCGCCGAATGGAGAGTGGATTGGTCGCAGAAAACTCTTGACATTTTCTGCCAACAAGTTCAGTATTCTATCTCACGGAAGGTGAGTTTTTCTCACATAGAGGGTGCGTGTTCTTTCTCACAGAAGAACACAGAAGAACAGAACACACAGGGTTCAAAGCAAGTGGTGGCCCCTCCCCCGTCCCCTCCCCCGAAGGGAAGGGGCGTGATCACCGAGATACCCCTATAAGAAGGAAGTAGGCTACTTGTTGTCCCTTATTCGTGCCAACATTAGCAGTAACGCTCTGTGAACTCTGTATGCCGGAGGCGTTCTGTGGGCTCGAAATGTGCGCCAAAAAGCTCCGTGAACTCTGTGTGCTCTGTGAGAGAAAAACCTATCCACACACACCTACAATGTTCTTTTTCTCACAGAAAAACACAGATGAACAGAACACACAAAGGCCCACAGAGACATTAAGTCAACCGATAACACAGAACGTTACAGCCAATATTAGCTGTAACGTTCTGTGAGTTCTGTATGCCGAAGGCCTTCTGTGGGCTCGAAACGTGCGTTAAAAGCTTCTGTTAAATCTGTGAGTTCTGTGAGAGAAAAACCTCCCCAGCGAGTTGTTTGTGTGTCATCTCATAGAGTGGGTGCGTTCTATTTCTCACAGAATAACACAGATGAACAGAACATACAAAGGGCCACAGAGACATTAAGTCAACCGATAACACAGAACGTTACAGCCAATATTAGCTGTAACGTTCTGTGAGTTCTGTATGCCGGAGGCCTTCTGTGGGCTCGAAACGTGCGCCAAAAAGGTTCTGTTATATCTGTGAGTTCTGTGAGAGAAAAACCTCACCAGTGAGAGAGAAAAACCTCACCAGCAAAAGAGGAAGACCTCTACGAAATATGCAAGCAGGCCAGTAGGGGTAACCTCACATACCACTCCCCTCTCCATTCGGAGAGGGGCTGGGGGTGAGGCCGGCCCTGTCCCCCTCTTACTCTATCTTATTTAATGAGCAACTTCTTACCATTACGGATAACAATACCCCTGTGGTTCTTGCCAACAGAGCGGCCTGTTAGGTCGTAAGTGGTAGTAGTGTCTTGATGAAGAGTCAGACCGCTAATACCCGTAGAAGTCTTTTTAACTTCTGTCGGGATGAAGGTTGAGCCACCATCCTTACCCCCTGTCCAATAAGCGAGGTTGTTATTAGCACGATAGTTGAGGCCGTAGCCCTCTGGATTACAGATGTAGAAGCCTGCCTCATCATTAGGACTAACATTCAAGAACCAGCCACTTGTGTAGCCTGTAGGAAGTTCGCTTGCTGACTCAAGGGTAGCGAAGGTGAAGCCACCAGTATTACCCGAGCCTTTTGGAGAAGCCGATGCAAGCACGTGTGTAGGTCCTACTGCCTTATTAATAAGGTGGAATCCGCCGTAAGGGTCACCTGTCAATGCCCAGAGCGCAGCATCCGTGTCCGTGTCAGACTGGTCTATGAAGTAGACATTCGGAGCGTAGGTTCGTGAAGAGACCCACTTTGGCTGTGAGCTAACCTTTAGGTTATACCAAGTCGTGTCAGTAGCTGTTGCAACCTTCATCGGACCCGTCCACACGGCGTTAATACGTACGGTGGCAGGGAGAGAGGTAACGGTCTGTGTATCAGAAGATAGTTCAACAAAGTCTCTGTTGAGGCTTTCTGGAATCGTCACCGCCCCCGTCTTGGCACCATTGACAGCCGTTGAATAAACAAACTCATTGTTGAAATAAACCTCGTAGGTCAAGGTAGTCTTCGCATCTATGAATATTCCTTCAAGCGAAACATCCCCATCAACCATCTCAGCAGGCAGGGTGAAGGTGCCATCTTCATTGAAACGCTCACGTGGAACGAGCTCGTCAACATACTGATAGGTGCCGTGGCTGAGACTGTCGCCTGTGAGGTTGTAGCCATGACGTACCCTTAATCCATTGAAGTTGAACCCGTGTTCGGGCTTCATCTTGATGGTGAAGGGTTGTCCGAATGGTATGCTGAGGTTGTTGAGTTCGGTGTCATCGGCCGCAACGACCTTTCCGTTGAGTGCACCTTGGGTAATCGTCACATTGTCACCATGCACATTAAGGCGAATGTCCATGGCTCCTCCGCCATTATTAATAATGTGGTTATTAGTCTCGATACTACCTCCTGCATCCGAAGAGTTCCAATCCACCTTGTAACGCATGCGGTAGAAACCATGCTGAAGGGTGTCGGGAAGGGTGAACGCAGGCATGGAGAGCGTGTTACGACCATTGCCTGAAATCTCCGTACCGGCACTGTTAAAGCCGCTGTTCTCGTCAGATGCGGATAGGAAAGAGTAGGCCATCAATTCATTACCAGCGTCAGGAACAATCTGTCCTGCCTCCACCTTCGGTTCAAAGCGCCCGTTGTTGTTCAGGTCAACATATACATAACTGTGCATCCAGATGCCCTTGTACTGAACTGCCGGGGTGAGTGTCTCGCCCGGTTTGGCCCAGAAAGCCCGCTTGCTGAGGTAGGTGTAGGCTGGAGTAGACGACGAGATGTCGCCGTAGACAGCGATGGCTTGATTGCCGAGGCTGATACCCTTGAGTCCACGATCGGTTCGTGTGCACTTCTGATCTTTGTTATAATTCATCGGATAGTCCTCACGGTTGGTTGTTGTGAAGGCCTCGTTGTTCACGACGATATTATCGATATAAGCAAGGAAATCATCTTTAAGACCGTTGGAGTCCTCACAGTCGACTACAACTACAAGACTATGGATGTCAATACCACCTGCCCCTTTGACAGGGAAGACGGCATCTACCCACTTGTTAGGCTCTATCTCCTTTGTAGAGAACTCCCAGAACTGCTCTGTATCAGCACTCTGACCAGCTCGGTCGGTACGTTTTCCGAGTCCGATGAGCATGGTGCGTCCCGCTTTCGGCTTGTGTATCATCACATGAACATACTTAGTTTCCTTGGTCAAAGCGAAGGGCTGCTTAAGATCTATGCGTGCACCGAATGTGTTTGAACCGTAGCGTGAACGCTGGAAGCCCAACACCTTGCTTGAAGTGTTCGGTGTTGACTTCAACACATCATCATAGTTTTTATCGATGTTGCTCACCACCTGCACATTACCTTGCAGTGTTGCGGGCTGTCCGTCATGGCTACGGAAAGGCGACTTCAGCCATGTGTCGTAGACACCAATAGCCTGATAGTCTTGGTTTTCAAAGTCTATTCTAACCTCATCTGTGGTCTGTGCGTGAAGTAATGAGCTGCAGAACAATAGGCCACAAGCTGCTAATATATTCTTTTTCATACTGTTTCTCATGTCAAAGGATTAATAAATGGCAATCTCACTCATAACAGGACAAGCCTTGGCGTCCTTGATGTGTATGCGAATAGCACGTGCTTCATAGCCTGAACCATAGCTGTTTGCGGTGCTTCCATTAAGCGGAATGATGCGCTTATAGCCTATGGTAGTCTGCTTCACCTTATTGGCAAGTGGCTTCCATGTGCTGCCATCGGTGGTGTACTCAACTGAGAAGCTCTTGACACGTTGCCCAAGTCGAACGTACTCTTGTAGTGTCACGTAGCGAACAGTCTGTGGGTTGTTCCATGTTAAGGTAAGTGTAACATCCTTTACGTCGTCTTCTGCGGCCCAGTAGGTGTCTGGGTTTTCGTCAATAAGGTTGTTTGCTGCGTAGGAACGGGTTGCCCCATGTGCACGCGTACTGCTTGCCTCGATAGTAGCCGACTTGGCAAGATTGGTCTGGAAACGGCTCTTTAGCATCTTACCGAACTCTTTCAATCGGCTTACTTGGTCTTGTGGGAGTTTACCACTCCTGTCGGGAGGACAGTTAAGGATGAGTGTTGAGTTACGACCCACTGTCTCTAAATACATCTGGAACGTGCGTTCTGCTGTCATCGGCCTGCTTTTTTGACTCCAAAACCAGCCAGGGTTCGTAAACTTAGCATCGCTCTCACCGGGCAACCAGAACCATCCGTTCTCCGTACCATACATACCATTACGCTCAGGAGCAACACCTCTATTCTCGTTACACCAGTTGGTCTCGCCTGCCCATCCGTCTTCGTTACCAATCCAACGGGCCTCGCCACCGACACCCCAAAGGATGATGTTTGGGCTAAGCTTGTGTATTGAGTCACGGAGGTTAGGCACGTCATAGTAGGTAGAACGGTCTATGTGGATGGTAGTATTCTTACCTCCATAGTAGCCATCACCGCCGTTAGCACCGTCAAACCACATCTCGAACTGGTCTGACCCATACTTTGCCAACTCAGCACACTGCTTTAAGAAGACGTCTTTCACATAGCTGTCAGTACCATACTGACCGTTGTTTCTATCCCAAGGCGACACGTAGAAGCCATATTTCATGTGTAGTTCTTGTGCTGCTTTGGCAAATAGTTCGGCAATGTTAACGCCTTGTGCGTTAGGACTCGACGAATGTGATATATTATAATCGGTAGACGCTGTGGGCCATAAACAGAAGCCATCATGATGCTTAACGACTGCAATACCACCCTTCATGCCAGCTGCCTGCACAGCTTCCAACCATTGTCTCGGGTCTGGTTTCTCAGTCGGAGCAAAGCTGTTAGGGCTCTCGTTGCCCTTTCCCCACTCCTCATTAACGTAGGTATTCATGCCATAATGGAAGAAAGCATAGAACTCTGTCTGCTGCCACTGCCATTGTCTGTCAGAAGGAACAGGGAATACTGGACGCGGCTCGTTCTCTGGGTTCGGAGCAACTTGCGTCTGAAGCGTCATAACGGTAGGGTTCTGAGCATAGCTCGTTGCCGTTGCCGTTAGTGCAAGTGCGGTTAGCACACCGTGTAGAAATCGGTTGTTCATATTAGGTTTATTAGTTATGCAGCACCTTGAATGTTACATTTTTATAAGTATTTGATTGACAATGTATAGTTTAGGTAATATCGTCATTGGGAGTAGCTTACATGCCCCCGTGCTGCTGTATGAAAACATTAAGCCACTCAAAAGATGTCCGCAAATATACAAATTAATTCTTATATTCGTGTCATTAGGACTATAATTTGTTCAAGGGGAGGGTGGCCTCACCCCTATTGGAGGTGGCCCCTCCCCCTTCCCCTCCCCCGTAGGGAGGGGCGTAGTATGTGAGGTTACCCCTACAAAACTGCCAATAAGGAACGACAAAAAGCCTACATCCACTCTATAGGGGTATCTCGGTGATTACGCCCCTTCCCTTCGGGGGAGGGGAAGGGGGAGGGGCCAACTGGTAGTAAGTATGTGAGGTTACCCCTACTGGCCTGCTAACACAGTTCTTGGGTAGTTCTTTCTCTCACAGAGCACACAGAGTTCACGGAGCTTTTTGGCGCATATTTCGAGCCCACAGAAGGCCTCCGGCATACAGAGTTCACAGAGCGTTACTGCTAATGTTGGCACGAATAAGGGACAACAAGTAGCCTATATCCTTCTTATAGGGGTATCTCGGTGATCACGCCCCTCCCTTTGGGGGAGGGGACGGGGGAGGGGCCACTACTTGCTTTGAATGCTGTGTGTTCTGTTCTTCTGTGTCTTTCTGTGAGAAATAGAACGCACCCACTCTATGAGATGAGACGCATGTAACTTGCTGGGGAGTTTTTTCTCTCACAGAGGTCACAGAGTTCACGGAGCTTTTTGGCGCACATTTCGATCCCACAGAAGGCCTCCGGCATACAGAGTTCACAGAGGCCTCACCCCCAGCCCCTCTCCGAATGGAGAGGGGAGTGGTATGTGAGGTTACCCCTATTGGCCTGCTGATAATAGGAGATGGGCTGCTAAACATACAGAGGACACGTAGGGGTATCTCGGTGATTACTCCCCTCTCCATTCGGAGAGGGGCCGGGGTGAGGCTTCTGTTGGCTGTAAGGTTCTGTGATATCGGTTGACTTAATGTCTCTGTGCACCTTTGTGAGATCTGTTCTTCTGTGTTTTTCTGTGAGAAATAGAACGCACCCTCTGTGAGGAAAAATGCTGATTGTATCTTTAGAAACTGTAAGGATATTTCGCTAATCACTCTCTTCTCTTTTTGAGGATACGCCCTTCATGGTTGGAGAAGACGCCCTTCAAGGGTCGAGAACATGCCCTTCAAGGGGCAAGAAGACGCCCTTCTTGATGCTTGAAGAGGCCTTTCTTTAAGGCTGTTCATAACCTTTTGATTTTGTGTGGGTTATAGACTTGCTTCTTGTCGGTGTGGTGGTGGTTTGTAGGTGGACTTTTATAAGGGTGGTGTAAAGAAATTTCCCAACCGCTAAAGACTGCTAATTTGTCGAAAGACTACGAATTACTCGAATGGCACGAATGGTGGATGGGACGAAAGAATACAACCTTTAATGTACGAGACTACGAATTACTCGAATGGCACGAATGGTGGATGGGACGAAAGAATACAACCTTTAATGTACGAGACTACGAATTACTCGAATGGCACGAATGGTGGATGGGAGGAAAGAATATAGTCTTGAAAATAGAAGACTACGAATTACACGAATGGAGCGAATGTGAGTTACGAGGATACTTGTGTGGGGGTATCTCGGTGATTACGCCCCTCCCTGCGGGGGAGGGGACGGGGGAGGGGCCAGCTGAGGACGTGGGAGGGGCCAGCTGTTGTTTGTTGAGGGGCCAGCTGGTTATACGCTTTCTTGGCACTACTTAGCCTCCTTTTCATTATATATACACAATGGGAAAGGCTGCAGCAAGATAGGGTGGACCTAAGATGCTGCAGCCTTATTATCCTTTTCGTGTGTTGTTCTTTTACCTTGTTGACTATTTACTCATGTTGTTATCACTTTATTGCGTTGCCTTTCTCATCTCGTTTTGATAGCAAGGCAACCTTGACTTCAAAGTCGGCAGTGGTGTTTACTCACCTTGTTATCACTTTATTGGGTTGCCTTTTTCATCCTTTCTTGATAGCGAGGCAACCTTGACTTCAAAGTCGGCAGTGGTGTTGTTGTCGTCAACAAACTTCTTTCCATCCCACTTCCTCACCAAGGCTAAACCCGAAGAGATAGGGTAGTCGCTTTGTTTAAGGCCAGAGAATGAGTTGTCGGTAACGGCATTGTAGCCCCTGTCTAACTTGCTTGGACGCATTTGGAACATACGACGTGGACAGATGGTGATGCAGTCGATGACACACTCGAAGGGTACTTCGATGGCATAGAAATCGCCGAAGGAACTGCTGGTAACGGTGATGTAATGCATATAACCTTTACTATCCTTTGTGTCGGTATAGTTCTTCTTGAATTCCTCTGGCGTCCAAGGGAGTTTTATCAAGGCTATACCATTGCTTTCAGACACATGAGAGAACTCGTAAGAAGGTCCGATATTACCGCTGGCATCGGTAGATGTGAGGATAGCACACATATCAGGAACGTTCGGATTGTTCTTCTGTCCGGGGTCATAGTTGATGTTTGTCCATTCAAAGTCGGCTTTGCTCAAATCCAAAAAGGCATTCAGACCGCCATACATACTTAGGTCTTCGCCCTCTAACTCGGCTTCGAACTTAGCTTTATGGTCGATGGCATACTTTGCGACGATGATGGTCTGGCCCGGTTTGACAGGATAGTCATTGCCCTTGCCAGGGAAGTAAGAGATACCAGAAGCCCCATAATAGCGATTGACGAAATCGTCTTTTGGTGCGAACTGAATGGCTCTGCTTGGGTCAATGGCATTGGAACACAAGGCCAGACCGTCAAGGTATTTCACTTCGTCGGTAGGGTTGTATATGGCGATATATTGGTCGTCATTGTACATTTGGTTCTGATTCTTCATACCCCAAGCACGTACGTCACGATACCAATAGTGGCCTACATAGAACACTTCCTTTATTATTAAGTGGTCTAACTTAGTCTTAGATGTTGATTGCTTGACGGGCATCTCGTTACGTGTACAGCTACTCATGGCTAAAAGCATTAGGCCGAAGAGCAGGCACGTAGCTATCTTCTTTTGTATCATTTGTTTTCTTCTTTATATGTTTATATAATTATGAGCAGTGGGAGGGACGGTTGTCACGAAGGGAAAAGATTGTGAGTTACAGACGTCGTGTTACTTCCTTATCGTCGAGACCACCCACTCCCGCTGTCTATGTTACAGGAACCAGTTGCCGAAACCAGAGCCACCACCAATGCCGTGGGTCTGTACATTCTGCGAAGCCTCCAATGCATCTAATGGTGACAGGCCTATCTCATGCCCTAAATAGAAGTAGAGAGGGTCGTTGGGGTCGATGGTTGTTGGGTCAGTATCAAAGCTACTGCAGAAGACTTTGATAGGAATATTAAAGCGGAAGAGCTCCTTCCATTCGGAGTCGGCGCCATACTCCTTCGGTTCATCGGGATTGTAAGCCTCTGAACAGATGTAGGGACTACGGAAGACGTAGGTGGAGTGGCGGCTAAGATACTCGTCCTTCGGTATCAGTGCCTTCTTTCCTTTTGGACACTTCATCACTCTAACCGATAGATAAAACTTAGGTAAGAGATAAGACGGACGTGTGTAATGACCTGTCTCACCCGTAGCTGGGTCCAAGCGGCGTGTTATCTCTAATGGCCACTCCTCATGGAGAGCATCGTTCTCGTCGGCTTCAATGTCGAAGTTAAAGTGCCCCTTCAGTCCAACACGGTCCTGGTCGTAGGGAGCAACAGCCCAGTCAGCATCCTCACGGGTCAACGGAGGGAGTAGACGTTGGTTGAATAACTCACGCGCACCATCAGCCATTGCGTTATGAATCCACGTGTCTCGGTAGGTATATTCAAATATCTTCGGTGTGCGTTCGGCCCTTTCTTTCCACGTAGTCGTGTTTGCGAAGAATGGTGAAGGTACTGGTGTCGTGTCTATCGTACCGCCTTTCTTCCAGTCGCCAAACTTGTTCTTCTTCGGTTTCCACGTACCACGGCAGTCCATCACCTCGTAAGGATTACCCTTGTCGTCGACCTCGCTCACCGTAAAGAATATCTGATACTCATCAGAGTGGTCGAGGATATCGTCGTTCATCAGCTTTCCCTCCTTATTAAAGAAGTAGAGGCAGAGTCCCCAACGCTTCAGTTTACCACCGATGATACGGATGTAGTCGGGGCCAGTCTTGCCCTCGCTCTGTTCAAGATACGTCACTGTGCTCTGGCGTTGCACCTCAACAGTAGGCCACTTAGCCGTGTTGTTGCGAATGATAACGAACTCCTCCTGCTTCCAAGGGGCGTTATGGTAAACGAAATTACCGTGCATCATACCGTCACCGTGGGAGTGTCCCTCCTTAAACATAGCCAGACACGTGGCCCAACCATTGAAGGCTCCGTCTGGATCAGGGTTGTTTACCTGTTCAGAGACCTTTATCTTCGACAGACTATCTACGTATCTGTCAGCGCCACTACGTGCTAATCCCTTACTCTCTAAGGGGTTCTCGTTATAATCAACATGTACATTGCCAAAGACAAAGTCGTCGCATGAGGCGAAGACAACGGCAAGGCATGATAATAAAAGGATATTCTTAACTATCTTATTCATGTTCCCAATTCGTTATTACATCAATACTACGTTCTGTCTGTACTGTGTGAAGAAGTCTTGTGGACGTGTTAGCATACGCCAGAGCTGTGCCTTGTCGGCAGCTGGATAGAATCGCTTAACATCCTGAAAACACTTGTCTTCACCGTCCTTGGTATTGGCTATCACACGAACAGACAGTGGATAGTCGATATCAAAGCTATCCCAACCGGGTTGTAACTGGTTGAAGTCCCATAGGAAACTATGCTCGCTATTGTTCGTATTGCAGTACTTTGCGGGCTTTTCCGACTCTCCCACGTGCTGCTGTCCTTTGTTGAGAATATGGCAGATGCGCACCTGTAGTTGGAAAGCGATGTCTGACTTGTGGAACTGCATGACGCCCTTAAAGCCCAAGCGGTCTAAGTCTGAGCCGACGTCTAAGCTACGTTTCTGATGTAGCAGACCCACGGTATGACCATAGCGTTGGCGTGGTGCCTCGGTATCTGGGTCGGTGAAGTCATCGTTATAAGCCTCTGTAAAGAGTTTTCCGAGTTCCTCCTCCACTGGATCCGTGTCTCTATACTCGTATGTAAAGACCTCTGGAGTAATCTTATTCAGCTCCATTTGGTCAATAGTCTTGTAGAGATGATAAGTCTTCCCACCAAAGGTAAAAGGCTGCAAAGCCTCTGGCTTACCCGATACCTCAATCGCTCTCCAAGCCAGTTCACTGTTAAATGGCACCTGGTTAAGGCCGAACGTGTAGCCGTCAGGCACATATATGTTAGAAGTAGAGAACTTTGTAGCTGCTTCCATAGATCCCCCTTGCTCCTTGAAGGTGTATCGGTCATAATAAGTAGGTATTGAAGCTAATGAGCGAGGATAGGCCATTTGCATCCCTTGAACCGCTTTCTCGTGTCCAGAGGAGGTGCTATCAGCCACCAACTTGTCTAAGGAAGCGTTGCCAATACCGAAGAAGTGTTGGTGAACAAGGAGTGTTGCGTTGTCTTCATCAGGCACGTTATAACCGTCTTTGTCCTTCATGAAGGGATAACCAGAGAACTGATGATTGATAAGCATACCGTTCTGATCGTAGTATTTCAGCTCCAACCCATAGTAAATATCATCTGATGCAATCACGTCAAAACAGTCGCGTTCGGTCGTGATGGTCATCTGTCCGTCGTCATCCTTGGCTATATCAATCTCTTGCATGACTGGTATAGAGGTCGAACTACTGACGAGGTGGTAGGTGTTATAGGCTTGGATAGAGTCGTTACCATCAGGTCCTACACCAATCATCCCGCCCTTATAGCCCATTCTCAAGATGGCATGAACGGCATAAATCTGCTCATGTCCCTTCACATCTCGCTCTATAGAGGAAGGAGGGGCTTGTATTATCTTCTTGAAGAAATCGTCAACTTGGTCGTTAGAGCAACTCCCGAAGACGAGTCCCACTGCTGCTGTGGCAAGTATGAGGCGTATGTCTTTATATAGTTTCATATTCTTTTTCAGCTAATTAGAACTTAAACAATGTACGTAAAGAGAAGTTTGCACCACGCTCATGGGCGTAGTATCTGAAGCGGTCGGTGTACTCCTTATAGAGTGCATTGAGTATGTTATCACCGACAATCATAAACTTCAACTCCTTATTCTGTGGCAGTCCGATACGCAGCTCAGCTGTCCCGTTCAGTAGGAAATAGGCTGGTGGCGAGTCAGGAACGAGGTCTTTATCAGGGTCAAAGCGGGTCTGCTTGGTCACATAGATACCTGAGAGCGACAGCGACGAACGATACTTCTGTGGCTTCTTCAGCGGCAGTTCGTAGGTAGCAGAGAGTCCGTAACGGTCTGAAGGCATGAAAGGTAGCCAGTCATTGTGGGTTAGGTTGCGTGCAAACATCCATTCTCCCTTACCGACAAAGGTAAGTCCACGTACAGGCTTCACGGTTGCCTCGATATCACCACCATAGAGTTTCACATCGTCTTGGTCGTAGATAAACTTCGGATACTTACCACTTGGGTGGTTATGGAAGCGGTCCTTACCTTCTCCGATATGGTCGTAGATATAGCTGTTGATACGTTGGAAGAAGAAGCTGGGCTCTACCGAGAACCAAGTATTCCTATATTTCGTACCTAACACGAGCTTATATCCACGCTCACTGGCAAGGTTCTTATTGCCTACTACCCAATAGGAACCGTCTTGCAAGCCAATGGCATAGAGTTCATTGATATCTGGTGGACGCCATGACCAACCGATATTCGCACGTGCATCCCACTTGTCACTGAACTGATAGTGGGTAGCCAGACTCATTGTGAAGTTACTATAGAGTTTGAAATCATCGTAGTAGGTGTAGTTGCTGAGGCTGCTGTAGCCATTAACCGACAGTACACGGAAGTCGTAACGCATACCGAGAGCACACTGCAACCTGCCGAACTCTGCCTTATGAAGGAAATATCCGCCCATCGAAAGGGCTGCGAAGTTAGGGACGAAAGCCGGCTGCTTCGTACCAGGATAGTTGAAGTTCGTTTGGTAAGTATTTGAGAGACCAGCGTCGGTAGTCATCTTCCATAGTTTCCATTTAGCTTGCCAAAGTACGTCAAACTTATAGGTTTTCAGTATCAAGTCCTGCATTGGGATCCAACTCCACTGTGTCTTCTTTCGGTTCTCGAACTCTTGACGGAGGTTCTCTTGGAACGACAGCGTGAGATTTAGGTGATGGTTGGGGTTAAGCTCCCACTTTAGTTCACCCTTCAACGTCACGTGTTGCGACTGTTGGAACGGTGGTTTGATTTCGTAAGAGAAGGGTTTAACAGTCTCTGGGTCGGGTCGTCCATACTCAAAGCGCTTTATCAACTGTGATAAGTCAGATATCTTACTGGCGTAATAGATGCCGCTTCGCTGATAGTAGATACTTGAGAAGAGCGTAGCCGTCAGTTTTCTTCCTTGCCAACCAGCTAAGGCTGAGAAGCTGATGGTGTTATATCCCGTGTTATTCAACACGTAGTCGGCTGTATGATAGTCGCCTCCTTTGGTGTACATACCGTGTAGACGTAGGCCAAACTGCTTATAACCAGTCTCAACAGTACCCGATCCACTGAAGCCACGGGCATTGGTGTCGTAGCCTACATTGACGTTTCCATTGACCTTAATCTTCTTGTTTTCGTAGGGTAGGGGCGCATCGTTCAAGAGTACTACACCACCCATCGCACCGAAGCCATAGCGAATACACTCGGCTCCCTTCACCACTTCTACCATACTCGAACCTGTATAGTCAAGCTCTGGGGCGTGGTCGGCACCCCAACTCTGGCTTTCCAGTCGTACACCATTGTTCATCAAGAGGATACGACTACTGTGCATACCTTGAATAACAGGCTTTGCTATCGTGTTTCCCGTACTAATAGAACTGACGCCGGGGATGGTCTCAAGGAGTTTTGCCAATGACGTTGCACCACCTTTCTCTAAGGCTTCTTGACTGATGGCAGACGACTGCTGCAACACTGTCGTGTGCCGTTTCAGGGCTGTAACAGTGACATTATCCAACTGCTTGGAGTCGTCCTTTAACTGTAAGGTTATCATGCGACTGTCAGGAACACTAACGACACGGGTCACAGACTTATACCCTACGTAGGTTACCGTCAGTTTTATGCGGTCGGCAGCACGCTTGAGTTTAATCGTACACTTACCATCGATGTCTGTCACCGAGGGGTTTGAAACACCTTCGCAACGTACGACAGCACCAATGAGCGGCTCCTGCGACTGTTCAGAAACAACCCGAACGGTAACAGATGTTTTGACATCTTTGTCCTCATCCTCAACTGTTTCCTGCTCATGCACAGACGTGGCATGGACGTAGGTGGGTGGGAATAAGAACAAAGAACTTAAGAGAGTGGCGGACAGATAGTATCTGACACGCCTTTCATAGTTCACTTTTAATTTGTTCATATATACTCAGATTACAAATAGGTTTTTAATGAGTAGACACTAATCTCTCCCTACTTTCGCAGCAAGAGAACCGAGTCCATATAGTTTACCCAGGCTTAAGACTAAGTCACAGGTGTCTGCAAATGAAGTCAGCCTTGTATCTTCTTTTTTTACGATAAGCGTCTGCAAAGGTATAGAAAATATATATATCGTCCAATACTTACTTTTAATGAATTTGCAAAATCATCATTTTTAGGTAGTTGAAGGGCTTATTGAAGCCTCTGCCCCAGCCTCTCTCCGAATGGAGAGGGGAGTGATCACCGAGATACCCCTATATGTCCTCCAGATGTTCAGCAGTCCATCTCCTATTATTAGCAGGCCAGTAGGGGTAACCTCACATACTACTCCCCTCTCCATTCGGAGAGGGGCTGGGGGTGAGGCCTCTGTGTTCTCTGTATGCCGGAGGCGTTCTGTGGGCTCGAAACTGTGCGCCAAAAAGCTCCGTGAACTCTGTGCGCTCTGTGAGAGAAAAACCTATCCAGCGTGAGAGAAAGACCTCACCACGCCCCATGCAAGCAGCCCAATAGGGGTAACCTCACATACTACGCCCCTCCCTATGGGGGAGGGGTTGGGGGAGGGGCCACTGTGAGTTCTATGAGAGAAAGAATAGTTCTCTGTGAAAAAGATACGCTAATCAAACAAACAGAAAATGTCAGGATATTTCGCAATCCATATCCCCCTCTTTTCGAGGAAACGCTCTTCTTGAACGAAGAAGAGGCCCTTCAGCATTCGAGAACATGCCTTTCATGGAACAAGAACATGCCCTTCTTGATGCAAGAAGGGCATGTTCTTAAACGCTGTTTATAACGTGTTGAATTATTGAAAGTTATGGAGTAGGTGATAGAAGATGCTACGCCTGTCTTATAAGGGTGATTAACGCTATTCGATGTAATGATTTTTTACGGCTCAGTTAGCTCACCGAAGAAAGGGGACAATTACCTTTAAACATTCATTAATACCTCATAAAGGAGAATAAGATACACCGCTAATGAGGGGCAGGGACTAAGGATAAGAGTACTAAAAAGTCTACACACTACGCCCGCTCATCTATCCTCTTAATGGAAAGGAGCTAAGGAACATGTAGTAAAAAGCCCACACACCACTCCCGCTCATCTATCCTCGTAATGGAAAGGAGTGAAGGTAAGTGTGTCTAAAAAGGGTACACACCACTCCCGATCACCTATCCACATAATAGGAAGGAACGAAGGGAAGGTGTAACAAAAGGGCACACACCACTCCCACACACCTATCCACATAATAGAAAGGAGCGAAGGGGAGGTGGTGATGAAACAGCCCTCACCACCTTATTATATTATATATACTGTCTGACGAAGCCGATTACTTCCAGCTATGTTCTACTAATTTAGACACGGAGTTAGTAGTCATTACGGCGCCCATCACCTTTGACTTGATAGAAGAACTATACTCTGTTGCCCAGCCAGAAGGGAGGAGACGGGTCGTAATCGTACCGCTACCGTCCATTTTCGTTAGTCCCATCTGCTTCATCACCAACCATCCTTGCTCGAACTTAGCTATCATCGACTCGTCAGAACCCATCAGTTTCATCTTGTCAATGAGGAAGCTTTTCACGTCGTCTTCGCTCATGTTGTTCTGTGTCTTACCTATGATGACGAGCTCGTTAGGCTCCTTAGTCACCTCGTATGTGACGATTGACTTTATTCCTTGCTGATTGACATCCTCTTTATCACCTGTCTTTAGCGTCTTACCAAAGAGGTTGAAGAAGGTAGAATGTTCCATTGTCTCAATGAAAGTCTGCTTGGTTAGCAAGTTGTTGAGCGACATCGCCATCTTATACTTAGGCAGGCCCTGCTCTAACTGAGGCTTTGCTTTATAGATAGAGTCGATGAACACCATCACAAGCTTGCTCACACTGGCCTGCACCTCCTCAAAGTTTAGGATGTCGGTCACCTTTCCGTTGGCATCAGTCTTTACTCGCATAGGAACATTACCGAGGTATTGACTCAGCATGTTCCTCGTCTGCAAGGCAGTAGACTGGTCGCCTTCAGTCTTAATGTCCTTGGTTATCAATTCGATAACATACCCATCCGCATTGGCCTCCTTCACGGTAATGACGGTGTTACTACTCGTTTTGACCGACTGGTCGCCACCGCCCATAGGTGTTGAGATCTTCGTTTCCGACACAGTCGAATAAGTAGCCTGTTCGCCTTTCTGAAACTTAGCCTTGATGAGTGTCTGAGCGTTTAATGCTGTCAGAGCAAGGAGGAAAACAAAAGTAAGAAGTGACTTTTTCATAATTGATAATGTTTAAGTTAGTTGCTATGAATGCAAGGGCTGATAGGCTCGATAGGCCTTTCTGCCATCCTCTCTAAAGCAAAGACTGGCATTACCGAGGGCTATAAACACCCTCGACAATGCCAGTTTTCGTTTATTAATATGACCTTGCGATGATGACACGATACTTAGCAGGCTTGCCGCTAACCATGTCGACGCCTGGAGTCTGCTCGAACATATAAGGGACACAACGGATGGTTGCCTGCGTGTCTTCCTTAATCTTCGCCTCAGTCTCCTCTGTTCCGTCCCAGTGACAGAGGAAGAAACCACCGTCCTTCACTCTCTCCTTGAACTCGTCATAGTTCTCACACTCATAGATATGAGCGTCGCGGAAGTCCTTGGCCTTCTTAAAGATATTAGCTTGAATGTCGTCGAGAAGGTTCTTGATGTGCTCTACGATGCCATCAAAACTTAGGCTTTCCTTCTCAAGTGTATCACGGCGCATCACCTCAATAGTGTTGTTCTCTAAGTCACGACCACCCATAGCAAGACGTACAGGTACACCCTTAAGCTCATAGTCAGCGAACTTGAAGCCCGGACGCTTATTATCGGTATCGTCATACTTGACGGTGATTCCCAACTCACGGAGCTGGTCGATGACTGGTTGTAGCTTGGCTGTCAGTTCCTTCAACTGCTCTTCACCCTTGAAGATAGGTACGATAACCACCTGAATAGGTGCAATCTTCGGAGGGAGAACGAGACCGTTATCGTCAGAGTGAGTCATGATGAGCGCACCAATCAATCGAGTACTAACACCCCATGAAGTGGCCCATACATACTCTGGCTTGTTCTCCTTATTAAGGAAGGTGACGTCGAATGACTTTGCAAAGTTCTGTCCCAAGAAGTGAGAAGTACCACTTTGAAGGGCCTTACCATCCTGCATCATGGCCTCAATAGTATAGGTATCCAATGCACCCGCAAAGCGTTCTGTCTCACTCTTAACGCCCTGTACGACAGGAACAGCGAGCCATTTCTCAGCAAAGTCAGCATAGACACGCAACATGGTCTGTGCCTCCTTCTCAGCCTCCTCACGTGTTGCATGGGCGGTGTGACCCTCCTGCCATAGGAACTCTGACGTGCGAAGGAATGGACGAGTGCGCATCTCCCAACGCATCACATTACACCACTGGTTGCACATCAACGGCAGATCGCGCCATGAATGTATCCAGTTTTTATAGGTGTTCCAGATGATTGTCTCACTTGTAGGGCGTATGATCAGTTCTTCCTCGAGCTTCGCATTAGGGTCGACCTGTACGGCGTTGCCATCTTCAGTAGCCTTCAAGCGATAGTGAGTAACCACAGCACACTCCTTGGCAAAGCCCTTCACGTGTTCAGCCTCACGTGAGAGAAAGCTCTTAGGGATTAACATTGGGAAGTAAGCATTCTGTACTCCGGTCTCCTTAAACATCTTATCAAGCTGCGCTTGTATCTTCTCCCAGATAGCATAACCGTATGGTTTGATAACCATACAACCACGTACAGCAGACTGTTCAATCAAGTCTGCCTTTATTACTAAGTCATTGTACCATTGAGAGTAGTTGTCGGCTCTCTTGGTAAGTTCTTTCAGTTCTTTTGCCATAAATACTTTATTCTATTCTTTTACTTTACTCTTTTTGGGGATTTCCCACGTTGTTATAGGTGTTTCCCTTTTGTCATTATGACGCGAAACACTAACTTTGCACACAGATACAACTGGGATAAGCGAGCCTACGGGAGGTTTTCTCCCATCTACTCCGACCAGTCTATCTATTGCGAAAATAATGCAAATGAGTGCAAACGAAGCTTGTCTCTATTTGCCGAGTTGGCTTATTTTCTGCAAAAATACAAAAAAATGTTGGCAATAAGGGCCCTGTGGCGTATATTTGTTTAACTTTGCATGAATTAAAATGAATTAAGGCACGGTCGTTGACCATGCTGAATAAGGTAAAAGATAATAGTCATTTAATACGTTTGATTATGAAGAATATGAAGATGATGGCAGCAGGAATGTGTCTCCTCACTGTCGTAAGTTGTCAGACAAAACAAGGTACTGGTTCATTAATCGGTGGCGGTGCTGGTGCAGCATTGGGCGGCATCGTCGGTCAAATAATAGGTCGTAACGGTAAGAGTACAGCTATTGGTGCAGCCATTGGTGGCGCTGTTGGTGCAGGAGCGGGAGCCCTCATCGGTCGCCACATGGACAAGGTAGCACGCGAGGCATCGCAGCAGTTGCCTAATGCACGTGTCGATAAGGTTACTGATGCGAATGGATTAGACTGCGTGAAGGTTACCTTCGACTCAGGTATTCTCTTCCCTCTGAATGGTTCAAGCCTAAGTGCTTCGGCCAAGAACGACCTCACGAAGTTTGCTTCCCTCATGCAACGCAACTCTAACTGTGACGTTGCTATACAGGGCTACACCGACGCTTCAGGTAATGACAACATTAATGTCCCATTGTCACAGCGCCGTGCTGAAGCCGTGTCATCCTATCTGAAAGGTCGCGGAGTGAGCAGTCGTCAGATCCGTTCAGTACAGGGCTTCGGTAGTGCGAACCCTATTGAGAACAAGACTATCAGCCAGGCTAACCGCCGTGTAGAGGTCTACCTCTATGCATCCTCTGAGATGGTACGTCAGGCAAACGATGGTTCTTTATAAGTAATCAATAGATACAACGGGGCAGCCGTCTATCGTCAGTCCCAATAAACTTTGCTAATAAAATCTTTTCTAAGGGATATTGCCGAGGCAGTATCCCTTTTTCTTTGGAAAAGAAGAGGCGACACTCCATGCTTATTCCCTACGAATATGTAAAGAGTTTTCGCTATACTCTAATCCAGTATATGCCCTTCATGCTTCAAGAACATGCCCTTCAACGTTCGAGAATATGCCCTTCTTGCCCCTTGAAGACGCCCTTCTTGATGCTTGATAGGGCCCTTCTTGCTTCGAGTCTATAAGTAATTGATTTCTTGTTAGTTGCGATTTATATTTTTAATTATATCATTCTATATCCGTAAGGGATTTCTTATGCGTTTTTGTCAGGTTTTTTCAAGAACGGAGGAAATCTATTGGGTATTCTATCTCTCACAGATTTTCACAGATGAACAGAAGCCTTTCTGCGAACAGGGAGAGCACGCAGAGAGATAGTGGCCCCTCCCCCTTCCCCAACTGGCCCCTCCCCCTTCCCCTCCCCCAAAGGGAGGGGCGTAATCACCGAGATACCCCTATTGAGTGGATGTAGGCTTCGTGTTGTCCCTTATTGGCAGTCTTGTAGGGGTAACCTCACATACTACGCCCCTCCCTTCTGGGGAGGGGAAGGGGGAGGGGCCACTATCTTGTGGGCTCGAAACGTGCGCCAAAAAGCTCCGTAAACTCTGTGCGCTCTGTGAGAGAAAAAACTCCCCAGCAAGTCTCAAGCGTCCCTTTTCTCATAGAGGGTGCGCTCTATTTCTCACAGAAGAACACAGATGAACAGAACACACAGCATTTCACAGAGACGTTAAGTCAACCGATAACACAGAACCTTACAGCCATCTTTGGTAGTAACGCTCTGTGTTCTCTGTATGCCGAAGGCCTTCTGTGGGCTCAAACTGTGCGCCAAAAAGCTCCGTGAACTCTGTGGGCTCTGTGAGAGAAAAAACTCACCAGCGTGAGAGAAAAACCTTACCACGCCCCATGCAAGCAGCCCAATAGGGGTAACCTCACATACTACACCCATCACTCAACACTCATCAGAAGCCTCACCCCCAGCCCCTCTCCGATTGGAGAGGGAGTGATTACCGAGGTTACCCCTCCTTCGCTGCTTGTGTCGAGATGGGGATATCTACTCTTCCATCAGTTTTCTGTAGCGTCCCTTCTTAATCTCCTCGTTACCAAGGCGGCGTGCTTTATTGATTTCATAATCGGAGAAACCACCCTCGAAGAATACTACCTCACCGTTACCCTCAAATGCAAGGATATGCGTACAGATACGGTCAAGGAACCAGCGGTCGTGGCTGATGACTACTGCACAGCCTGCGAAGGCTTCAAGACCCTCCTCTAAAGCACGCAACGTGTTCACGTCGATGTCGTTAGTAGGCTCATCGAGAAGGAGGACGTTACCCTCTTGTTTCAAGGCCATAGCCAACTGCAAGCGGTTGCGCTCACCTCCTGAGAGGACTGAACAAAGCTTACTTTGGTCGGTTCCTGAGAAGTTGAAGCGTGAGAGATAGGCACGTGAGTTGATGTCACGACCACCCATACGGATGGTGTCGTTGCCCTGTGACACTACGTCATACACCGTCTTGTTTGGGTCGATATCCTTATGCTGCTGGTCGACGTATGCTAATTTAACTGTTTCGCCCACCTCGAACGTACCGCCATCGGCCTGTTCCAAACCCATGATAAGGCGGAAGAGCGTTGTCTTACCAGCTCCGTTAGGACCGATAACACCCACGATACCGTTAGGAGGAAGCATGAAATTGAGGTCGTTGAAGAGCACCTTCTCACCAAAAGCCTTCTTCACATGCTGCGCCTCGATGACCTTGTTGCCCAGACGCGGACCGTTAGGGATGAAGATCTCGAGCTTCTCTTCACGCTGCTTCTGCTCCTCGTTGAGCATCTGCTCGTATGAGTTCAGACGGGCCTTACCCTTGGCTTGACGCGCCTTCGGGGCCATGCGCACCCATTCCAACTCACGTTCTAAGGTCTTGCGACGCTTCGAAGCCGACTTCTCCTCCTGCTCCATGCGCTTTGTCTTTTGGTCGAGCCATGAAGAGTAGTTGCCCTTCCATGGGATACCCTCACCTCGGTCGAGCTCAAGAATCCACTCGCTAACATCGTCTAAGAAGTATCGGTCGTGCGTTACAGCAATGACTGTTCCCTCATACTGCTGCAGGTGTTGCTCCAACCAGTCGATACTCTCGGCATCAAGGTGGTTGGTTGGCTCATCGAGCAATAGCACGTCTGGCTTCTGAAGGAGCAAGCGGCAGAGTGCAACACGGCGTCGCTCGCCGCCAGAAAGGTTCGTTACAGGGAGGTCACCCTTAGGACATCGCAGCGCATCCATGGCCCTCTCGAGGCGAGAGTCTATGTTCCAAGCGTCTGTAGCATCGATGATATCCTGCAACTCAGCCTGTCGCTGCATCAGTTTGTCCATCTTGTCAGCATCAGAGTAATACTCCTCCATACCGAACTTCACATTGATGTCGTCATATTCCTTTAGTGCATCATAGATATGCTGCACCCCTTCCATGACATTCTCCTTGACGGTCTTGGCTTCATCAAGCGGTGGGTCCTGTGGCAGATAACCCACGGTATAACCCGGACTCCACACTACTTCGCCCTGAGTAGGCTCTACTAAGCCTGCTATAATCTTCATTAGCGTAGACTTACCTGCGCCGTTAAGACCGATGATACCTATCTTTGCGCCATAAAAGAACGATAGGTAAATGTTCTTCAGAATCTGTTTTTGGTTCTGTGGGATAATCTTTGATACCCCAACCATTGAGAAGATAATCTTCTTGTCGTCTACTGTTGCCATTGTGTCTTACGTTTGTTTTGTAGGCAAAGATAACTAAAATAATTCATATTGGCAAATAGAGACAGAATAAGAAAAGGATAAAGTAGATGGGTGGGTGGGGTGATGAAAGACAGAGTAACAGGTGGACAGGGAGAGACATAATGACAGAATGACATACTAAGGACTTATAGCTCGACCTTAGCCTGAGCCTCAAAGATAAAGTGTTAAGCATCCTTATAATACGGGGATAGCTGAGGAACGATATGTGAGAAGGGTAGGGATGGTACGTGGAAAGGGCTGGCACGTGGCTTTATAAGTGGTCTGTCGCTGCTTATGCCTACCAAAATACTTACGAAAAAGGGGTGGGAATAGAAAAAATCAGTTATCTTTGTGTGCGTAAGAGTATGGTGGATAGGGTGAAAAACTGTTTTTTCTACAACCTCAGAGACAGTGGGAAGGCTTATATCTGTATACTTTTACGTCAACACAGAGCAAGGGTCTTGCCACGAACAGAAACTTATAAAAAACTTAACAGACGAGTGACTATGATGGAGAAACTAATGCCCTACAGATGGATGCTGTGTGTACTCATCGTATATGCGGTTCACATGTACCCATTCTACATGTACATAAGCAACGGAGAAGAGGAGACTTTTATCTACGAATTTTTAGCTGCTGTGGCAGTGATAAGCATTTGTTCTTACAAATTTGGTACTGAGAAAGGGAAGGTAGCGGGCTTTTTGATGTTCTTCCTTGCTACGTTCATCGATGTAATCATTGCCTTTTTCTCCTTCATGTTAGTATTAGGAAGAGGAATGAGAATGTAGGGATTGGAGTAAGAGGTGTTGGGGGTCAAGCCAGACAATAGGCGGCCCCTCCCCTGAAACGACTGGCCCCTCCCCCGGCCCCTCCCCCGTAGGGAGGGGAGTAGTATGTGAGGTTACCCCTACAAGACTGCCATTAAGGGACATAAGGAAGCCTACATCCTTTTTATAGGGGTATCTCGGTAATCACTCCCCTTCCCTTCGGGGGAGGGGAAGGGGGAGGGGCCAACTGGTAGTTAATATGTGAGGTTACCCCTACAAGACTGCCATCAAAGAACATAATGAAGCCTACACCCTTTTTATAGGGGTATCTCGGTGATTACGCCCCTCCCTTTGGGGGAGGGGAAGGGGGAGGGGCCACTACTTGCTTTGAACCCTGTGTGTTCTGTTCTTCTGTGTTTTTCTGTGAGAAATAGAATGCACCCTCAATGAGAAAAGGGACGCTTGAGACTCGCTGGGGAGTTTTTTCTCTCACAGAGCGCACAGAGTTCACTGAGCCTTTTGGCGCACATTTCGAGCTCACAGAAGGCCTTCGGCATACAGAGAACACAGAGGCCTTTCAACTAACATTGGCTGTAACGTTCTGTGATATCGGTTGACTTAATGTCTCTGTGAAGCTTTGTGAAATCTGTTCTTCTGTGTTCTTCTGTGAGAGAGAGAACGCACCCTTTGTGAGAAAAAGTATGCTGATTGTTTCTTTAGAGATTGTCAGGATATTTCGCTAATCATTCTCCTCTCTTTTAGAGGAAAGGCCCAACTTGAAGCAAGAAGACGCCCTTCACCATTCGAGAACATGCCCTTCAAGGGTCAAGAAGAGGCCCTTCTTGATGCTTGAAGAGGCCTTTCTTTATTTTGTCTCATAACCTTTTGATTTACTGATGGTTATTATTACCTACCAATACTCTCATGTTCCTTCTCCAAGAACGAATATAATAAGAGTTTATGTAAAGACTTTTCGTAACGGTTAAGAGCTAATATCTCTTTCCTTACCTTTATTGTCTGTGAAGTAGAGAGTACGAAAAAAGCTGCATCAAAATAGGGTTCAACCTAATTTGATACAGCTTATTCAAGTAAACTATAGTAAGTACAGCGTTACACTACTTACAATGTTGCCTTCGTGTTATTACTCTGCAACAGGGCGAACAGCAAAGCCGAAGGTGCGAATGTTTACGAAAAGAGGATAGACCTTGTCATAGCTAAAGCCCATAACACAACCGTTGTTGTAATCTTGTGGGTCAGCAGACCAATAATCACCAAAGTTATTTGCTTCGTTTATCTTGTCGTCTTTTGCATTTCTAAAGCCTGATGCAGGGAAATAAATAGTTTCAGTCTTGCTACTATTCGTCCAAAAGACATGTCCTGAGTTTAAGTCAAAGGTAGCCTTAACGTTGGTTCCATCTACATTCATTGGGCCTACATTTTTCCCATTAGTAGTGAATCCAGAGAAGGCTCCATTGGTTGGAACGTTGAAACCTACTGGACATGGGTCGTAAATAGTCTTAACAACTTCGATGTCGTTTGCTGCATTCTCAGCACCACGATGGTTATTATTCATAGACCAGAGATTGTAGAGATAATGGTACTTTGTCAAACCATCGTCTTGCGCAATGGTACCATTAGCGAGAATGTTGGTCGTGAAGAAGTTATTTGGGAACATAATCTTATTGTTCATGTGAATCTGGTCATTACCCTTGACAATACTTCCCTGTGGGAGTGCATCATCTGTACCAGGGAAAGCATTGTTACGTCCCCACTGGTAGTATGTTGTTGTTCCGCTTCTCTTTGTAAGTCCTGCATTCTGTGTAATGGTAATTGTAGTATGCTGCTTGTCGCCATTATTGCCAATAACCTGCTCTACTTTCACCTTAACAGTACGTGGAGTAGAGTAAGAGGTACCAGTCCATTCGGTTGGTTTCCAACCTAAGGTCTCTCTTGTGAAGTCGTACTTCTTTCCTTGATTGTTGGTAACTGTAATTTTATCAAGTGCGTTCTTTGGTGCAAACCACAGATGCCATGACCATAGAATAGTATTTCCCTTCTTTACAGAGATAACCGCATTGCCGCTCTTAAGATTGTCCTTTTTAACCTCAAACCTTACAAATGCGTTTCCACTTGCATCACGATAAATAGGGCTATTAGCAAGTTCTACAAGGTTGCTCTCGTCAGACCAAGTAACCTCTGCACCATCGATACCATTGTTAGCTCCGCCATTTGTCTTTTCAATCCATGGGTCTGTAATCTTGGCACTCTGATGATCTACGAAATTATGGAGAACTACATCCGTATTTTTGGCAGGACTACCAAAATAGAGGAGAGTAGCTGGTGCGGAGCTTGTATATGCACTGCTGTTGGTCTGACTATTCTTAATAGCATTACCATATACCAATGGAATCATATAATAACCAGGTGCAGAAATAACATAACAGTTAGCTGTGTTCTGTACAGCTGCAGCACCAGTATTGTTAGAGAGGTTATAAGGTGCAGCTGATGTACCCAATGGAGTTGCTTCTTGAAGTCCCTTGTTGCGCAGTGCAAGGAAGTCTACTATGTCAGTACCCAAGGTAGCTGTAAGCTGCTCAGCAGCTGTTCCACCATTACTCTGCTCCTTGCTAAGGCTCTTCAACCATGATGGTTTGGTAGTTGTCCATGTCGTTCCGTTGTCTACACTATATTCAACAACCTTCCATGCAACATCCTGCTTGGTGCCATCAGGTGCTTGGCGGTAGCTTTCAATCTGATAAGTAGCTTGCGTCTTGTCGTAGGCAACAGCAGATGGACTTATTTGGTTGAGTGTATATACCCATGAAGAGTTTTTCTGACTCAGCTTATATGTACGTGTTGTACCTGCCTTCCAAGAGCCTTTGAGAGGTACGGTAATCTTACTACCATCAGTAAATTCCACCTCAGCAGTAACCTTATTGTCAAGGTCCTGTGGTATCATATAGAAGGTGTAGTTGTCCTCCAACTTTGTAGGGTCGGTTATGTTAGAATTACTATACCTGCTTATATCTCTTACAATACTGTTAGCATTCTCGTTGGTTTTATAGTTCACGTCACTAAGTGTTACGTTGCCTCGTTCTGTGTTCCCGCTATAATCCCATGCAGCACCTGCTCCGTTGAGATTATTAGGGAGTATGTATTTACTCTTCAGTAATACGTTCTTGAGCGTAATATCCTTGATAGTCTTGTCGAATGAGAGGTTTTGTCCCACCGCAAAACGTATGGCTGTCAACGCATGACGGAACTTAAGGTCGGTTCTTGGGGCCTGGAAACGTGTGGCATACTGTACGTTACCAGAGCAAGCAGTCATCAGGTCTACTTGTTTTCTTACGTCTTTATTTACAGTAAACACAATGCTTGGCGCTGCAGTTCCATTTGGTTTGGTAAACGTGATACCATTGCTATTGTTCTTACTCTCAGGGTAGACGGCGTAGAAGCGGCCGTAAGGCTGCAGCCATGACCAAGAGATTGGAGTATAGAGAGTTCCATCTTTCTTTGTCTTCTGCTCTTCGAACCATTCTGTATTAATCGCATTTGCTGCAGTACCACGAACTCCTGTAGATGAGAAGTCGCTGAGGTTTTGTGTAGTAATGATATTTGCACGTGTGCCTGGTTCCTGTTTCACAGGGTTGACACCCTCCACTGTTGTTTCAATTAAGCACAAGTTGAGGTTCTCATTACCTTGTATCTCTAATTTCTGACCGTCAAGGTCTTTGTTAGTTAAGCCTTGGGTGATAGCTCCACGTGTCATTGCTCCTCCATGAGTAAGTGCTTCTTCCTGTGCATCACCTACATTAAATTGAACAACAGCACCCTTGTCACCATTGTTGGTGTTCTCTCCTAAGTCATCGTCCGCACAAGAGACAGCAGATAAGGTCATACCGCTAACGAACAAAGCAGAGAGTGCATGATAGAGAAAAATATTCTTCATTATTATTTACTTTTTATCTTTTTCCTTATTTAATTATCCTTCTAACTCATCATTATCATTGCCAACAACAGGGATAAGAGGCTCTACAGTGACGGAACCACCCTTACCTCCTCCAGGTTGTACGTTAGGGCTTGCGGTCAAGATATAGCTTTCCTCCATGACATTACATACCGATACAGTCGGTTTAAGATAGTTTTGTTTTTTCGTTTTTATTGTTTTCATTTTTTGATAAAATAATCTTGACCCACAGAGATGTGGGCTTTGAAAAAAATAAGACAGAAAGTAGTGGTCATGTGTTTATCGCCTTATTCCTAATAAGATAAGACTCAACACGTCGTTACTCAATGCTATTCAATCTTTTTACCTATGATATTTATAATTATTGCAAAATTATAAAGAATATTGTAATCAATACTCTTTCGTATTATTTATTTAACTTTTTTTAGTGCAGCATCAGTGAGAGTAACGTACACGAGGATGTTGAAACTTTGTAGAAAAGTAGTTGTCAAAGAAGCTGTTAAGTCTGATGTAGACCCAAAAACTTGTTGGATAAAGAAGATGTGAAAGGTATGTTTTGGTCGCAAGTGTCACAGGGTTATGGGTTGAAAGAGAATGGTACTTGCTGAAAAAAGGTAGGTTGACAATGAAGGCAATAGTAAACACTTAGGAAGACACCTAATTGTAATTGTCTTACTAAGCTGCTAAAAGTTTATTGAAGATTAGGGGTTATGGGAGATGGATGCGTTAAGATATTTCTTGACAGATAAGGGGTGACTACTTGTTCTGCTTTTCTTTATCTAATAACCAGGCTTTTCGGGTTGTTCCACCAGCGTAACCACCTATCTCACCGTTACTTGCAATGACTCTATGGCAGGGGATGATGAGCATTAAGGGATTGTGGTGGTTGGCATTGCCAATGGCACGTGCGGCCTTGGGACGGCCTGTTAGTCTTGCTAAATCAGCGTAAGAGAGGGTCTCACCGTAGGGGATCTGTTGCAGCCCCAACCATGTAAGACGCTGAAAGGGAGTACCGTTTAGGCGCAAAGGAAGGCGGAACACCTTGCGAGTACCAGCAAAGTATTCTGTAAGTTGGCGGCAGGTTTCAGTCAGAGCAGTGCTTTTCTCCGACTTATCCTCCTCCCATGTAGCCATCATTCGTTCGTCAATTGTATCTTCCCAGAGGCAATAGACGACAGCATCCTCCGCCCCAGCAATCAGCAGGTTGCCGAGGGGTGATGAGTAGCGGCAGTAGTACATGGATTATTCCTCAACTACCTCAGCATCCTCTATGCCGTCAGTAACCATCTTGTCGCCTGTCACAATCTTTGCAGCCTCAGCCTTATCGTAGGCTTTGCGGACAAGATACATGCGGATAATCAGTACGAACTCTAAGACGCCATAGTACATGAAGGCCCATCCAATAACCTTTAGTGTGAAGAAGAGGGCGTCAGTTTCTATCGGTCTACTGATTAGTAAGATGGCAACAACCATACTGATAGTAGGGAAGACCCACATGTACATGGGGACACGGGCGTACTGTCGCGAGCGAGCAAGGTTCATAAACTGGTTGACAGCACCAAGGATAAGCAGTGCAGAGAGGATATACACCATCCAAGTAGTGAATGTATTGGGCATGACAGCAAGGATAATACCCAAGACGATACTACCCACGCCCGCAATAGGGAAGGAGGGTGACTTAAGGTCTTCTTCCTCTTGTTGGCCCTCTTGCAGCGCAGCCTTGGCAGTCTTCTTGGCCACTTTCTCCTTTTCAAAGTAGTAGAGCATACATGCAACGAGTCCTGAGATGAGGAAGAGCACACCCACGGTGATGGTCATCCAAGTCATAGTATCTTCGCGATACTTGACGAGGAGGAACCCAGTCACTAATACGATAATAGCCCTTACGGCTGAGATTTGAAGTACTTTCATGGTTACAAAAATACAAAATAATCCCTATTTCAAGGGTTAACTACCTGACTTTTTATTATTTTTGCAGTAAGAATGAAGATGTTATGACGATATTGTATCTTGTTAGACATGGTGAGACGGTAGATAATACCAATCATATTATGCAGGGGCAGACGCCTGGCGAGCTGAATGAGAAGGGTGTTCAACAGGCGAAAGAGCTTGCAGAGCAATTGAAGGATGAGCCGATTGATGCTTTTGTATCAAGCGACTTACGGCGAAGTATCCATACTTGTGAACTGATAGCGGCACCGCATGGGCAGGTAGTTGCGACTACTCCGTTGTTGCGGGAGCGTGATTGGGGGTCGTTTACAGGCAAGTATATTCCCGATTTGGCTAATCTCAATGACCCCTCTCAATGGCCCGATGACATCGAGAGCTTGGACGCCTTGAAGGCTCGTGCTAAGGAGTTCCTTGCATGGGTAGGGCAGGAATATGCAGGAAAGAAGGTGGTTGCCGTGGGACATGGTATCATCAATAAAGCTATCCAAAGCGTTTATTATGACAAGCCGATGAATGAGTTGAGGCCAATGGGCAATGCTGAAGTGAGGATGATTGAATTATAAGGCTTATTAGCCTAATTAGTCTTATAGGGCTGATGGGCCTTATAGGGCTGATAAGGCTAATAATCTTATAGGACTAATGGGCCATATTGGGCTAATAAGGCCAATGCCCAAAAAGCGAAAAGGAGCTTCACATCACGTGAAACTCCTCTTCTTCTTCATTTAAATAACTCTCTTTTTTGTTACATCTCTAATTTGGTCTGAATGCAGTCTATACTCATTGGTTTGCTAACTGCTTTACAATCTTAATACCTTAAAACGTCTAACCTTAAACCTTTTATCTTAGTGCTTAGTATTTAAACCTGATTAAATCAATGTCTATTTATTATTATCTTTATCTATGTCCACCGAAAGAACTACCTCCATTTGATATGTTTCCGCCATTTGAACGGCTTCCACCGAAGGAAGGACTTCCGCCACCAAAGCTGTTGCTTGGCGCACTGAATGATCGACTTGGCTCAGTGCTTCTTGTTGCACCACCAAAGCTTCTGTTGCCACCGAAGCTGTTGCCGTAGTTAGGTTGTGTCACCGTCGTACGTGTCGAACTCCCTCGTGGGGCATAGTACTCGTTGTTTCGAGGCCCATCAAAGTTCCATCGTTGTTGATTACCGAAGCTTCTTGGACGGTCATTCTGGTAGGTTGGCCCATTATTATAGTAGTAGTTACCTCCTCTATAGTAGTCGCCACGTAAGTAGTTGTCCCTCATTCCGAATCGACTATCACGTCCGTAGAAGATTTCTCTACCGTTATACCAGCTTTGTCCGCCGTTCATACGCCAGCTATGTGCGCCATTGTAAACGTTATAGAACGCTGGTCGTCCGAAATAGTAGTAGTCGCGTCTTGGATAGCGAGCATAGACTCCGAATCTCCAGTAGCCTCCGTCCCATCTCAAAGGACGGTAGAAATAAGGTGCATCGATGAATGCCCGATATTGCCAATCATAGAGTATATAGCTCAAGTCGACGTTGCGATGCGACCAGTAAATGCCGTAGAGGTCGTCAACAGTATTAACACTCATGAGGTAGTCGAGGTTTATCTCGTAGGCAGCCTCATATTGTGCTTCTGTCAGATTTAGCTCGTAAGCCATCTTATCTGTTAGAAAGAGTGCTTGTATTCGAGCCTGCTCATAACTCATTGCACTTGTTGTTGCAATGCTGACTATGAACGATGCGATGAGGGTTAGTACTATCTTTCTCATAATCGTTACCTTTATTAAGTTCTTATTCAAGTCTTAGAGTGCTCCGAGAAGCGTCCCCTAACTTTCATGATGCAAAGGAACAAATAAAAAAACGACTATGAAAAGGATTTCCCCTACATGGTGGGGGATTTTCCCTAAACATGTGTTTAGTGTGATAGAAAGGTGTTATTTCTCTACCTTATTATAGTGTTTAGTTTTAATATAAAGCTGCCGTCATCTTTCGATACCCCGTTTAATCGCATGTAAACAAATTAGCTGTTTGCCTATGAAAGATGTCGGCAATGAAAGGGAGGTTAGTTTTAATGGAGTCACTTTATAAAAGTTTTTGCAAGTAAAGTGTCATTTCTAACTAACTTCTAAGTTGTTGCAAATGTTATTCTTGCAAACGACTCAGTCGTGACATGATAAGTTCTTGATATGCTTTCTTCATATTTTCGTCAAGAAAAGAGCTCTGTATGAGGACTTGCCATTTAGGGAGAGCTTTTTGAAGACCCTTTATGAGGCGTAAGACCACACTTTCTTCGAGTCCTATTGTCCTTGCTGTATTTAAGAAATCAGCCACACGCAGTTTTGTTTTTCGCCCAGAAAGAGGCAGCGCTAATTCTTCTTTGTCCTTAGGATTTACTATCGTAGTATTGAGAAGGTCGTATGCTGGAGCCAACAGATAATCCTTCTCGGGACGGTAAAGGGAGAAGTTCTTTAGGTGCATATCATTGTTACCTGTAACAAAGCAGTAAAGCAATAATTGCATGTAGTTCGTTAAGTCGAGCTTGGGTGTGCTACTATATTTCGTTATAGTCCTTGCTATCTGTTCATACGAGCTTTTATACTTATATTCTGTAGGGTGTAATGTCAATTGACACATATCCTCCATATCTATCTTCTCCCCATTTTTTGTTCGGTCAATACGTTTGGTTATATACCCCAGCTTGCCGTCAGACAGTCGAATCAGGCTGTGAGGCACAACCTTTATCTTTGCTGCTTCTGCAAGGTGCATGGTTAAGTCTTCGTTTTCGGGTAGCTGTGGGTAGGCTTCTGTCTGGGGTTTAAAGATATAATCTCCCCATAGGCCCACAATTGTAAGACGATTACAACCATCATGTTTATTGAGGTTTAAGGATAGTTTAGGCTGGACACCAGTTAAAGAAGTTTGCGCACGGATAACCTGTTCAGCCAATTGATTGAGGTCGTCGTGCTTATATTCTAATATAGGTGCATCTTTTGTGCCAAAGAACTTACGTGCACAATTGGGGTGAAAGTCTCTCTGACCTTCTTCTAATCGTTGGTAGCAATACAGGCATTTACACATTACATATCACCTCCTAATTATTGTTTTGGTACGACACTAACAGAACCTATGCACTCTTTACAGCATAACAACAATAATGACATGCGGTCAAGTACACTTATGTCTGTGTTGCGAAGTGCCACGTTAAGCAACCAACCTTCAGGTATAAGTCCGTCAAAAAAAGGGAATAATACGGGACTTACAAACGGTTCCGTTTGTAGTGGCAATGTCAGACTAATAGGTTGAGCATCTTCTCTAACGAGATACATCTCATCATAACAGAATCGGTATTCACCGTCATCTTCTGTCAGAATACCAGCAAAGAGGCCTTTTCGGTAGATTTCTGCTTGTTTCATTGTTTCTTGGTTGGCGTAAGTTCGTAGTTAAACAAATCGAGGAGCTGGTTCACCTTATCCATCTTTAGCGTTTGTTTTCCTTGCTCTAAATTGCGAACAAAGCACAGTCCTACACCAGACTTCATGGCAAGGTCTTCTTGTGTAAGTCCATATTCTTTACGCAAGGCCTTGACAACCATCGATAATTTAGTTCGTTCCATATTAATTATATTACTTCGGATGTAAAGGTACAAGTTTTTCCTTAAATTATATCATAACGAATATAAAAAAGCAAGATAATAATGTTTTTATATGCTTTCGACTATAAAAAGGGGCATAAAACAGCGTGGTTACGGCTCCTGTAAATGGCTTTTTGGATGCTAAAGGAGGGCGAATGGATAGTGTGGTCATGGGCGACAGTATTCAGAAGGGGCCGTTCTGGAATTTCTTTTCATGAAGAAAAATATTTTTTTTCATGATAATAAATAATTATTTTCATGAAAATAATTCGACGACAACGGCGTCTTTGGTAAAAGAGAAAATGCTGAGAGCTGTTGTGGACTGTGTTATTTGCACTCGTGAAACTTACTGTCTACAGTGCAGTACTTTGCTGGTTACATTTGGAAAGCTTATTATCTACGTTGCAGTACTTTGCTGGTTACATTCAGAAAGTTTATTGTCTTCGTTGCAGTATTTTATTAAAAACATTCTAATACATTGTTATTCAGAATACACGAGAGAATGGTATACGGGATAATAGCTAATTATTTACATTCAGCGGACGTGTTGTCTATAATATAATAATGTGTATTCACTTGTAGAGAATTAAGTTGGTTAATCGTCTTTTTTTTCTTATCTTTGTGGCTGATATTAACTTTTATAATGATGAAGAAGTTATTTTCAACCTTGATAGGCGTGTTGATAGCATCGACAATGCAGGCTCAGTATCAAGAGCCCGTACGTCGTGACACGTCAAGGTTGCAGCCATTAAAGGGCTTAGAATATAAGGTGGAGATGCAGGGGAGCCTTGCTAAAGGGCGAACACCCCTCTGGCTCAATGCCAATAAATACGGACTGAGTTCGCTGAAGACGGCGAACGGCTATGTGAGGGGCGGTATAGAGCGACCTTTGAAGACGGATGAGGGGCGGAAATTCGGCTTAGGCTATGGCTTAGACGTTGTAGTGCCTATCAACTATACGAGTAAGGCTATTATTCAGCAAGCCTACGTCGAGGGACGATGGTGGCACGGAACACTGACCATTGGAGCGAAGGAAGAGCCGATGGAACTTAAGAATAATGAACTTAGTTCGGGCTCGCAGACGTTGGGAATCAATGCCCGCCCAGTTCCACAGGTGCGTTTGGCACTGGCAGACTATTGGACACTACCGTTTGCGAATGGCTGGTTGCACCTGAAAGGACACGTCGCCTACGGAATGACAACCGACCAGAATTGGCAGCACGACTTCACTGCTAAGCAGTCGAAATATACCGACCGAGTGCTCTATCATTCAAAGGCAGGCTATCTGAAGATAGGTAACGAAGAAGTGTTCTGTCCGTGGTCATTAGAGATGGGATTGGAGATGGTGAGCCTTTTCGGTGGTACCTCTTATCTCTCAGATGGGCATGGCGGTATGCAGAAGATAGAGAATGGGAAAGGAGCGCGAGCCTATTGGCATGCCTTTCTGCCAGGTGGAGCCGACAATGGCGAGACCACCTATCAGAATGTACAGGGCGACCAGTTAGGCAGTTGGGTGATGCGTCTGAACTATGATGGCGACTGGAGCGGTTTTTCCCTCTATGCCGATAAGTTCTTCGAAGACCATTCAGCCATGCTTCAGCTCGACTATGACGGCTATGGCGAGGGTAGCGAGTGGATGGAGAAGAAGCAGCGTCGCTATCTGATCTACGATTTCAAAGACTGGATGTTAGGCTTTGAATATCGTTATAAACCTGATAACTGGCTGAACAACATCGTCGTTGAGTATCTTTACTCAAAGTATCAGAGTGGACCAATATACCATGATCACACCATAACGGTAGCCGACCATATCGGAGGAAAGGACAACTACTATAACCATTATATCCTTCCTGGCTATCAGCATTGGGGCCAAGCGATGGGAAACCCGCTCTATCGGTCGCCTATCTACAATGAGGATGGGACCATCTACTTTAAGGACAACCGCTTTGTGGGCTTCCATGTAGGAATGAGCGGCCACCCTTCTGAGTGCTTCAAGTGGCGTTTTCTCGGTACATGGCAGGAGGGCTTGGGCACTTACGAACAGCCTTACACGAAGAGACGACACAACATCAGCCTGATGGGAGAGGCTACTTACACGCTACGAGGGCAACGACTGTCAGCATGGATGCGCAACACTGATGTGCGGATGGGTGTTGGGGCCGACTTTGGGTCAATCCTCCATGGGAATAACTACGGACTGCAATTGACCATTGCGAAGCGTGGTCTCTTTGGGAAACGATAGTCTGCTGATTATGAATAAAGTAAGAAAAAAGAACATGAAAAGAATAAAGATATTATCCTTCGTCCTACCTCTATTAACGCTGCTACTCTCCTCTTGTTCGTTAGAGACCGATAATGACGCAGGCAGATTAGAGGGTATGTGGCATTTAGTCAGTGTCGAGACGCTCAGTACAGGAGCCACGGAAGACTTGAGCGAACAGGTTGTCTTCTGGTCGTTTCAGGCCAAACTCTTACAGCTGGAGGATAAGACAGGACAGGTCAACAGTTATCTCTATCGTTTTCGCATTGATAACGACCAACTGAGACTGTCGTCTCCTTACCTCTTCGACCGTGAGAATGGCGACCATCCCTTGACTGCTTACGAAGCGACATTGGGTCGTTATGGCATTAAAAGTCTTACGCCAGTGTTCCGAATTGAGAAGATAGACAGGCGAAAGATGATATTAAATGATGGGGCAGTAAGGCTCTACTTTGATAAATTCTAAACGGTTACAGTCTCTTGAACCCTATTGATGTCATGTGAGTTATTGGCATCTTCGGGTTCTTATCTCTCTCTTCATGACACGTTCCATCCCTCTTTAATAGATGTGTTGACGCCTAACACGTTATGTGCGGAGGCTTCGCGCCATTGGTGCGGGGCGCAAGCACATAACAAAGTAATACGGTGTGAAAGCTATGCAGAAGGGTAGTTCTTGTTTAAGATATTGCTTTAAGTCATTATGGATACGAATAACAAAAGGCAGGTGTAAGCCTGCCTTTTGTGTATATATTAATAACGCTGCTTTGCTTTTTAGTCTCTTACCTTTTTTACTTCCTCTTTATTCGGTGAAAGGAAGTCCACCCCTTCTCCTGATAAAGGAGTCGAGTGTGTAATGGAAGGCGATATAGATAATGACATCTATCGCAATAATCCACGTCACAAGCAGGTGATTGAAGAGCGAGAGATTGATGATTATGAAAAGAAAGGACAGTGCAATAACACTAATCAGCGTCTGGTGCTGAGTCAGTCCTGCACGTATCAACTTATGGTGGATATGGTTCTTATCTGCCCTGAAAATCGGCTTGTGATGCAATAATCGTACGATGATAACCCTGAAAACATCAAAGGTGGGTACGATAAGTAAGGTGACGGAGAGAAGTGTAGCTCCCTTCTGATAAGGCATGACATGAGGGTTATACATACAGAACTTAATCAGTAGTACGCCAAGGATATAGCCAAGCGTCAAGCTACCAGAGTCGCCCATGAATATCTTTTGGTTCTTCTCCTGCTTTCCCCAGATGTTATGATAGAGGAAAGGCACCAAGACTCCCATCAAGCCAGCGATGAGGATGCAGTAAACCCATATATGTTCGCGATGGAAAACATAGAAAAGCCCCGACAAGGCAATGAGCGTCAAGCTGGCAGAAAGGCCGTCGATGCCATCAATCAGATTGATAGCATTCATGATAAAGACCAGAACTCCAACGGTAATCGCCATCCCCACGAACGTTGGTATCTCATAGATGCCCAAGAAACCATATAGGTTATTGATGTAAAGATAGGACATCGGCAACAGACTGGCAACCGCTATCTGTACAAGAAGTTTCAGCTTAGCCCTCACGCCAAAGATGTCATCGAGTACGCCTGTTATATAGATAACGGTGATACCCACGCCAAAGAAGACGCTCCATGGGCTAATCCCAATCTTACTCCCTGTACTGGTATAAACCCACGTCAGCAGGGCCACGAGTGTAGCCACCAGCATACTCGGCATGAAAGAGACGCCCCCTAAGCGTGGAATAGCATTCTTGTGTATTTTTCTGGCATCTGGCGTGTCATATAACTTCCTCTTTTTACAAAACGAGAGAATCTGTGGTATCATAACGAAACCACAGGTCGCACTCATGGCAAAAGCAAAGAAGCTGATTAAAGTGTATGTCGACATATCGTTTATAATCTTATATTTAATAAAACTCAATATTTGTAATTATATTGTATTCGAGTATTGGAAAAAGTAGAATAAATCTCTTCTAATAATTGTTTTTACGAAATCTTCTTACCATGAATGGTTGTTTGTTATTTTCTTTTTGTACATTTGTAGCTAAAGAATACTAATGGAGTCGTTGTAAGGCTTAGGCTGTGAACGGTTCTTTTAAGTATTTTTTGTAAAATACATCTTAGATATCAATGTGATGGAACGTATTGACGTATCAGTTTTAATGGCCGTTTATAAGAAAGATAATCCTGCTTTCCTTCGTGAGAGTTTAGAGAGTGTCTTTACGCAGACTGTGGAGGCTGGTGAGGTTGTTCTATTAGAGGATGGACCCTTGACAGAGGCGTTGTATGAGGTTATAAAGTCATATCAGTCAAACTATCCGGCGTTAAGAGTGGTGGCGTATCCCGTGAATCGTGGGTTAGGAAAGACCTTAAATGATGGCTTACAATTATGTAAATACGATATTGTAGCCCGTATGGATGCGGATGATATATGCAAGTCTAATAGATTTGAAACAGAGTATAACTGGCTAAAGGCACATGAAGACTATGACGTGATAGGCTCTTGGGTTGATGAGTTTACCAATGACAAGACGCAAGTTAGGTCGATAAGAAAAGTGCCTGAACAGTTTGAGGATATAAAGAAGTATGCTCGTTATAGATGTCCTGTTAATCATCCGACAGTGATGTATAGGAAGGCTGCAGTGCAGGCAGTAGGAGGCTATCTCACAGAGTATTTCCCTGAAGATTATTTCCTTTGGTTGCGAATGTTAAAGAACGGCTGTAAGTTTCATAATATTCAGCAGTCTTTGTTGTGGTTCCGATATTCAGAAGCGACTGTGGCAAAGCGAGGCGGCTGGTCTTATGCTTGTGATGAAGTACGCATATTGGTAAGAATGCTGAAGATGGGGTACATCCCCTTTCATATATTCTGCCAAAGTGTTGTTATCCGATTTACCACCCGCATAATGCCTTTACCTATCCGTCAGCGCCTATATAATCTGATAAGAAAGACATAAGACAGCCTTATTGAGTAAACAAGGAGGGCATCAATGGTATCCACAAAGAGTTAGCACAATAAAACAGCTAACAATGCGTTACTATTTAGATGTTACAGTTAATGGTTAAAGATAAATACAGAATAAATTATAGATTCAATGGAAGACAATAAGAAGGAGAGTGTTGCAGTCAGTTCCTTTCTCAAGAAGCTCAAGCATGATTGGCTACGTTATGTAATCGTGTTTGTCGTTGCTTTGATAGGTTCTATCTTAGTGATTCTACCTGTCCCACGCTATTATAAGTGTGACATATCACTTGCTCCAGAGATGGATAATACTGAGAACGGGGGGAAACTAAGCTCTATTGCCTCTTCCTTTGGCGTAGATCTTGGTGATGTAGCATCTGGTAATGCCTTGCAACCCAGTCTTTATCCAGACTTGATGAAATCGAATGAGTTTATAAAGAGTCTGCTACAGATTCCTGTAGAGACAAAAGATGGGTCGGTGAAGGCAAGTTACTATGATTATCTTTACAGTCATCAGAAAGACTCACCATACGGTAAGGCAATCGGATGGATAGCGAAGAAGTTTGGTGATAGCGATAGCCTTGCAACTGCAACAGAGCCTGTTAACCCCTTTATGCTCAATAAGAAGCAAGACGAAATATTCTCAAAGATAAAGGGAAACATAGCATGTGACATTGATATCAAGACTGGTCTGATAACGATTTCAGTGGAAGATCAAGACCCATTGATTAGTGCAACGATAGCTGACTCGGTACGAGCTAAACTGCAGGACTTCATCACCAACTATAAAACCAACAAGATGAAGAATGACGTGAAGTACTATACAAAGTTGGTAGCAGAGGCAAAGAAGAAATATGAAGCCGCCCGTCAGAAGTATGCTTCCTTCTCTGATGCCAATCAAGATGTTATCTTGCAAGAGCTTCAGTCACAGCGTGATGACTTAGAGAATGATATGCAGTTGAAGTTTAATGCATATAGTGCGCTGAGCACACAACTACAGAATGCACAGGCAAAGTTACAGGAGCATACCCCTTCCTTTACCATTGTTCAGAGCGCATCAGTGCCTGTCAAGCCTGCAGGACCTAAGCGAATGGCCTTTGTCTTCATTGTTGTTTTCCTCAGTATGATGGTTACATTCGTTGTATGTAACTTCTCATTGTTGTTTGGTGGAGCAAAGGGCGAATAGTTGATGATAACAGTTAAGGATATAATAACGCGTATCAACTCATCTTCTATATCACGAAGAATGGGGAAGGGACTGGTATGGTCGTTTACAGGGACGGCTTTAGCGAAGTTCCTTACCTTAGTCGTAGGCATCATCTGTGCCCATATCTTGCAGAAAGAAGCATACGGAGAGTTCTCTATGGTACGCTCCACTATTAATATGTTCATCGTCCTTGGCTCTGCAGGCTTAGGTGTTACGTCGACGAAGTATATAGCAGAATATAGGGAGAATCAGGCTGATAAGATTCCAGCTGTCTATGCTGCAACAAACTGCTTTGGCCTTTTAATGGCTATCATCACGGCAATCCTGATACTGTTAGGTGCACCGTTCATTGCTAATAATATCCTTCACCATGCAAGTATTGTATTACCTGTAAGAGTAGGAGCGGTGTTGTTGTTCTTTTCTATTATCAATGGCGTACAGAACGGAGCCTTGATGGGCTTCGAAAACTTTAAGGCTATTGCTATTAACACACTGTTGGGTAGTATCTTGGAGTCGCTCTTGACCATCCTCGGTGCTTATTATTTTGGGGTAAATGGGGCTGTACTTGGTTTCGGGATGGGTTTCATCTTGATTTTTGTTATGAACCATCTCTCCATTAATAAGAACTTTTCTGCTATTCAGATAAAGAAATTAAGCATAAAGAACCTCCGTCTGAAGGATTTCTCTATCTTGTACACTTACAGTCTGCCAGCGGCACTCTCTTCCCTACTTATTGCTCCTTCCTTCTGGTTGATACGTTCCATACTTGTCAGGACAGACGGCTTCCGAGAGCTTGCAGTGTTTGAAGCAGCCGACCAATGGAAGGTTATTATCTTGTTCATCCCCACCGCCTTCAGTCAAATAGTTCTTCCTATCCTGTCCAGTCTACATAAGGAAAAGACCTCCTTTGTGTCTACTTTGAAGTATAATATGCTGATAGTAGGCGTTACAGCATTGTTATTGGCAATAGGCGTGATGCTTTTCGGTGGTTTTATCATGCGCCTGTATGGTACGACCTATAATAATTCAGCCCCCTTACAGATACTGGCTATCTCAACAATCTTCTCTGCTTTAGCTAACGTTCTTGAGATGGCTGTATATAGCTTAGGCAAGATGTGGCAATGTTTTGGTATCAATGTCGTGTGGGCAATATTGATGATAGGATGCACCTACATCCTTTGTCAGAGAGGTAGTGGGGCTAATGGGCTGTCTATGGCAGTATTAGTTTCCTATATCGTATCCTTCTTCATGTTCTTAGTTTACACATTCTTTGTTGTTAGGAAGGAGGTAAAGTGATGTCAGAGAAAGTACGTTATACGTTGTTTGCACTCTTTCTTTTCCTTACACAGATACTGGGTACGGGTATTGTTCCTATGGGGTTATTTGCCCTTTCATTGTTAATGATACTCTCGCCCACCACCTTCTTAAGAAATCTAAGGTACACTCCAATCTTCTTTCTGTTTATTTGTCTATCCTTGGGTGTCGGGATCTATTTTGCATTATGCAATGGTCTGAAGTCTTGGAATATAGCTTATTGGGGACAGTTCTATTTCCTTTGCATCCTTCTCATGGGTGTTAAGGATAAGAAGTCGTGCTTAGAAGCGTTGCGCATCTTCGTCTTTATCATCTTTATCCTTGACTTTGGCACTAATCTCATGTTCCTTGTTGGAATGAATGTACCATGGACTGAACTGCCACCAGTGCGCCCTGGCGAGGCACTTGCACGTTTCCCAGGTTTTAAGGGGAATGCCTTATATTCGGGAAGTGTCACCTTCGTGAGTGCTTGTTATATGCTCAACCAGAAGAAGGTGAATAAACTTGTCTTCTACATAGGACTTGCGTCGATGGTAGGCAACCTTATCTTATCTGGTTCTTATCGCTATCTTATCATCGGAGCGGTCGTTGCGACGATGTATTACCTACGCTTGTATAGAAGTAAGATAATGATGGTCGGGATGTATGTGTCAAGTATTATCGTTGTGTTTATGGCAACACTTGTCACAATGTTCTCTAATCTAAGTAACTTCTATCGGGCATTTATTTGGTTCCATTTCATAAAGGAGATAGGCAAAGACCCATGGATAGGACATGGCTTCTTCAATATCCATTTGGATGAAAACCAAGACTTTAGTACACCTTCTCATTTGATAGCCAATGGCGTGACCGAGTCATGTATCCTAACGCTTGGTTATAGCTTTGGTGTCATAGTATTGTTATTTTTCCTCGTAAGTATTGTCAAGACATTATTAAGATATAAGTCATACCGACGTTATTCAGTAGAGTTAGGATTGTTTATCGGTCTAACCTTGGATCTATTCTGGGGTGGAAGCTTCGATAACACCTATACCTTTGCATTATTGATATTAAGTTGGTATCTGATTAATGAGACTGCTTGTAAAAGAGAACTGAATGAAGACATTCACGATAATAATACCGACGTATAATAATCTCGACCTTTTCAAGAGTGCGTATAGTTCTGTATGTAAGCAGGACTTCAAGGACTATGAGATTGTAGTAGTAGATGATTCCGAAGATTCATCTATATCGGATTATGTGTCAATGGTCAATGATTCATCTCTTGTTTATCGGCATCATGTGCCCTCAGCAGGCGCTGTGAATAATTGGAACAGTGGCTTACAGTTAGCAAGTGGTAAGTATGTTATTGTGTTACATCACGATGAGGCTTTCGAAGAGGATGGTTATCTGACTTCATTAAATGAGCAATTCCAAAGGGGATACGACGTAGTTGTGACTCGTGTAAAAGTCTTCAATGGTGGAAAACTCAAGCCTAATGTATTCTCAGAAGCTGTGATGAGGCTCTTCACGGGCTTTCCTTCGCTCCTTTTCCTTTGTAATGTCATCGGTCCTTGCTCTTGTGTCGCTTTTAGACGAGAGTATCTAACCTACTTTGATAGCCGACTCCGCTGGCTTGTTGATGTTGATTGGTATTATCGTCTACTAAAAGGAAGGCGCAGAACGTTTGTAGATAGTCTTCATGTTAACTCTTTTAATGATCATGACGATAAGATAACTAACCGGATAGATATCAAGCAAACGGAGGTAGAAGATATCTCTGTTCTTAGTTCAAAGTATAAGTATCGCCTCCTGTTAAGATGTTGCTTGTGGGTCAATAAGGTCGTTATGTACTCTAATCTGAAATGTATAATAAAGAAAATAATCCGTAAATGAAGATAGTAAAGATATTAGGTGGCTTAGGCAATCAGATGTTTCAGTATGCTCTATACCTCTCCCTGCAAGAGTCATTCCCAAAGGAGCGGGTGACGCTCGACCTTTCTTGCTTCAATGGCTATCACCTACATAATGGTTTCGAACTGGAGCGTATCTTCTCATTGACCGCACAGAAGGCGTCTGCGGCAGCTATCATGCGCATTGCCTATTACTACCCCAACTATCTTTTATGGCGTATTGGCAAACGTCTTCTACCTCGTCGTAAGACAATGTGCTTGGAGAGTTCCACCTTTCGCTATGATGAGTCGGTGTTGACAAGAGAAGGAGACAGATACTTCGATGGCTATTGGCAGGATGAAAGATACTTTGTTGCGTGTCGGGAGAAGGTCTTGAAAGCCTTTACTTTCCCAGCATTTAAGCGCACAGAGAACCTATCTTTGTTAAGGAAATTAGATAAGAACAGCGTTGCAATACACGTGAGGCGAGGCGATTATATAGGTAATCAACTTTATCAAGGTATCTGCGATCTCGACTATTATCGGGCTGCGATTGATAAGATGTGTACGTATGTTACGCCCTCCGTATTTTGTATTTTTAGTAATGACATAGCATGGTGTCAGATGCATCTTCAGCCTTATCTGAAGGCTCCTGTAATCTATGTGACATGGAACACAGGAACAGAGAGCTACCGAGATATGCAGTTGATGTCGTGTTGTGCACATAATATCATTGCAAACTCTTCTTTCTCATGGTGGGGTGCGTGGCTCAATCAGAATAGTGAAAAGGTTGTCATTGCTCCTAAGCGGTGGTTGAATATGGACGACTGTCAGTTCCCTTTGCCAGCGTCTTGGGTCAAGATATAATCTATAAAAGCATCAATACTTTTTGATAGGTTTGCATTCTACATGCTACTCATTACTTGTATGTCATAGTGTCTACTATTAACAGCAAACCAAACTACCCTTTTCTTTTATTGTCCGGAGGCCTCGGACAAGTTGTCCGAACGCTTCGGACATGTTGTCCGAGGCCTCCGGACAAGTCATGTGAATGATGAATATCAATAGCGTGAAGCCTTTACTCGGTGTTAATAAGGTATGATGTATCGTACTACTTATCTTTATAACGCTGACAGAAATTGGTTGACAATGATTTTCAAGCCCTCTGACTGTGTAGGATAGGGGACTTGAGAGGATTTGTCCTCTTACCAACCTATCTCTTTAGCGTATTATTGTCAGATTAATGAAAAACGGTAGATCAGTATGTATTATACTGGTCTACCGTTTCTCTATCAGTGCCTATTGTGACAGCAAAATAGCTGCCATACCCTTTCTCCTCTTACTTTATCAAGTTTGCAATTGTAGCTATGACGGCTGCAATGCTGGCTGCACTCGAGCCGACACTGAGGGTTTCAGCAAGGCTCATGCGGCTTTGTATCTTTGTAGGAACAATGATCTCGCAGCCAGGACGTACCTTGGCATTGTGGCCAACCTTTGCTAACATACCGTTCATATATAGGATATAGGTGTTACTCTTCTTGGCATCGCTGGCAAAACCACCGGCTTGATCGATATAGTAAGCAACGCTCTTACCCTCAACATAACCGACAGAGTTAGGGAACATAACGGCACCATTGATCTTAACCGTACCATTGTATTGTGGAATAACAATGCGGTCGCCCTCACGAAGGACGATATCTGCATCGCTTCCTGGCTCTGCAATCGCTTTATCTAACTCTATACCAACAGGGTAGACATCAGGTACTTGGAATTTCTCCTCTAACTTCTTGTTATTATCTTGTATCGCTTGAAGCACACCAGCATCCTTTGTTCTGATGGCTAAGTCCATCATGTTCTTGCGTTGTTGGTCTAATTGCATCTTATAAGCACTCTCCATTCGTAGGCGTTCGGATGGGGTAGGGCGTCGCTCTAAGCGTGCTCCTTTTATATAACCCAGCTCTGTTGCACCGCCTGCAGCCTTATAGATGTCGCTAAGGCGCATCTTTCTTGAGGTCAGCGTGTAGTTTCCTGCGAACACCACCTCACCTTCTATGCTCACATTCTGTTGGTCGGTCGTACCCGGACTCTTGCGTACATAGACCTCATCGTAGGGTTCGAGAACGAAGCCCGGAGCACCATCAATGACGAAGCCATCGCGCAATGAGAAGGAGTAAGTGCGTGCGATGATAGAGTCAGGGGTAAGTGCTTGCGGATTGGTGATACGTCGTGACACATCCACCTTAACTGTGGAAGCAGTCTGTTTCAGGCCACCTGCCTGTAAGATAAAGTCTTCTAACGACTCATTATCAGCATATTGATAGATACCCGGATAGAGCACCTCGCCATGAATAGTTATCGTTCGTTGCTCTTGTGCATCGGTGCGAGTAGGAATAAACAGAACATCCTCGTTTTGTAACGGTATGTCGGCAACACGTCCGGTGAGGATACCATCTACGTCGACAGAGATAACCTCGAGTGTTCGGTCGGCCTTTCTGCGGTGTAAGACAGCGTGTGGAGCAAAGGCCACCTCGGTCAGTCCGTCTGCAGCCTCAATCAGTCCACGCACGCTATTGATGCGTCCTCCAACCTCGTACATGCCCGGACGGAACACAGCACCCTTGATTTCGACCATGTTCTCATACCTTGGAATGACGGAGTCAACACTGATAGAGTCCTCATCGGCCACTCGGAAGCTACGCATATCAAACTCGTTGACATTAAAGATAGAGTATTGTCGACCCGTCTTCCTGCGTACCCGGACTGAACGGGTGTAGGCATCGCCTGCGAAACCACCTGCATAACTAATCAAGGTACCCAAGCTCTCGCCTCGTTTCATCTCATAGAACATTGGTCGTTTGACCTTTCCACTCACCTGAGCGAGCATCTCGTAAGGGCCAACGACGATGACGTCATTGTCTGCCAGGCGTACGTTACCACTCAGATGACCTCGACGAAGGAAGTCGTAGACGTCGACTGTGCTAATCAGCGTTCCTCCTCTATACACCTTAATATTACGTAGTGTACCCAAGTCTCCGATACCTCCCGCCATATAAAGGGCATTGAAGACAGTGGCAAAGGCTGATAGTGTATAAGTACCAGGGGTCTTCACCTCACCAACCACGTTGACCATGATGGTATGGGTCTGCCCAACAGAGAGGCGGATGTTCGAACTGCTGTATCGTTTACCTATCTTTTCACGGATGCGATTATTAGCTTGAGCAACCGTCAATCCGCTTACCTGAATAGGTCCGAAGCCTTCCAAGGTGACGTAACCATCTGGGGCAACGGTCGTCTGGTAGGATTTCTGCGATGCACCATACACGTCGATAAACACAGCATCACCCGGTCCTATGCGATAGTTACGTGGTAGTGCCATGTTCATATTAGGTTCGAATGACAGACTCTTATTGTTGAAGATGTCACGCCCCCACACCTTCTTGCGGTTCCTACTGAGTTGTTTCAGAAGGTTCTCATACATTGCTGCGGTGTCTTGTGGCATCCAGTCGTTCATCTCGGATTGCATCTTCAGATACTCACCATCGTTCTCATCGTAAGTGTTTGCCCATGAGCGGTTAGGAGAGATGCGTCCTTCAGAATATCGCCCTACCTCCTGTTCGTTGGCGTCATAGTCGTTGAGTGTTGCATCAGCTATCTGTCGCTTACTCTTTCCAGGCGTTGTTTGTCCGTTGTTCGTACGACTGCGGTCGGCTGTTGTTCCTTCCTTTGTAGCCCCGAAAGCAGCATTTCCTTTCTGCATCTTCTCGTATAAGTTCCTGACACGGCGTATCTGCGAGATGTCAACACCACTCTGCATGAGTTTGGTGACAATCTGCGACTGTGGAGTACCTTTCTTATGCTCTTTCTGCACAAAGTCCATAACCTGCGTATCGGTCATTGACGACTGTGCAAACCCATTGAGGGAACATAATGCGAGTAATACAAATAGAATATATTTCTTCATTGTCTTGTTTAGAATTTCTTACCTGTAAGGATGTTGACGACCGTTTTAACGATGATTGTAAAGTCGAGCCATAGCGTCCGATGTTCTAAGTAATGGATGTCCATTTCCATACGTTTGAGCATCTTCTCCATCGTGTCTGTATAGCCATTATAGAGTGTTGCCTCCGACGTTAAACCTGGTTTCATCTCATAGATGAGCTGATAGCGGTCGGTATGTCTTAGTATTTTGTCGATAAAATACTTACGTTCAGGACGCGGCCCCACGAACGACATGTCGCCTCTGAGCACATTCCATAGCTGTGGCAGTTCGTCTAAGTGATGGCCACGTAGGAACTGTTCCAATCGAGTAGAGTTCGAACTGTCGCATTTAGCAACCAGTTGTGGGCCCTCTTCCTCCACGATGCTGCTCATTGTTCGGAACTTAAAGATAGCAAACGGACGACCTTTATATCCAATGCGTATCTGTCGGAAGAAGATTGGTCCGTTGCTTTGATAAGTAATCAGAATACTGATGACGAGAAATAAAGGCGAACAGAGGGCCAGCCCGATGAGGGCACCAATAATGTCAAAGGCCCGCTTCATACTGTGTTGAAACTTCCCCATGGCATCAAGACTCCCTTTCTCTCTCATTGTTTCTTCCTACTTTTAGTCCTTTATTGTTATAATAACTCTATTTTTGTAATTTTGTTGCAAAGGTACAGTATTTTATTTATTTTTCACTTAGAAATGCTTATCTTTCCCCTTGTCGTCGTAACTTTGTAAGGGAAAACGAGCTGAATATGCGTAAAATAATCCATATTGACATGGATGCTTTCTTTGCTTCTGTGGAGCAGAGGGACAATCCAGAATTGCGAGGCAAGCCTATTGCGGTTGGCTTCGACGGACCGCGTGGCGTGGTGTCTACGGCCAGTTATGAGGCACGTCCATACGGTGTACACTCGGCTATGTCTATGGCACAGGCGAAGCGGAGGTGCCCACAGCTCATTGTTGTCCCTACTCATTTCGAGAAGTATAAGGAGGTTTCACAACAGATCCACGCTGTCTTCCATGAATACACAGACTTAGTAGAACCGATATCACTGGACGAAGCGTTCTTGGATGTGACCGACAACAAAAAGGGGATTGAGCTGGCAGTTGATATCGCTAAAGAGATTAAGCAGAAGATACTTGAGCGTACGTCGTTGACGGCTTCTGCTGGGGTTAGTTTCAACAAGCTATTGGCGAAGATAGCGTCTGATATGCGCAAGCCGAACGGTATCTTTACGGTGCATCCCGACCGTGCGCTCGATTTCGTTGGGAGCTTACCAGTGGAGAAGCTATGGGGTGTCGGACCAAAGACTGCTGACAGGATGCATGAGATGGGGGTGTTCACGGGAGCACAGCTGCGGCGCATCTCGTGTGAACATCTCGTACAGGTGTTTGGTAAGATGGGGCGTGTTTATTACGACTTCTCACGGGGTATTGACAATCGACCAGTCGTTGTTGCCTACGAACGTAAGTCAGTAGGCTGCGAGCGCACGTTCCTTGAGGATTTACACATTGACACGAAGATTATCATCGAACTCTATCATATCGTCTTGGAACTGGTTGAACGCATTGAACGAAAGGATTTTAGGGGGAGGACACTCACCTTGAAACTGAAGTGGGATGCGACGACTCAGATAACACGAAGCCTTACACAAGAGAAGGTGCTACGGACGAAAGACGATATCCTGCCGCTTGCCAAACGACTACTGAAGGACACGGAGTATCATGACCGACCTATCCGTCTGATGGGACTCTCGGTCTCTTCGCCTGAAACAAACGATAAAGAGGGACAAAACCGACCGCAATGGGTGGAGGGTTTCCTGCCTTTCAGCGACGATAAACACAAGAGATAACAGGTGGATGAAAGTCATTGGGGAACAAGGCAGAACTATCCTTGGCGAATTATCATCATGAAAAAAAAGAATTATTATCATGAAAAAAAATATTTATTGTCGTGAAAAGAAATATTTTTCTTCATGAAAAGAAATTAAGACGGTCGGTCTTCTGTCATGGAATACTAAGTTAGATGCTAATCGAAAGTTCGTTAACTTGCCCTTAGAATAATGCTTAAAACATTTCCAAGTATCAAAGAAAAGTATTAAATTTGCACTTGATAATCTGGTGTATAACGCCAAGGATATATTTTGTCCTTTGTTCTCTTCAATCATTATTATTAAGAAGTCATAGCGTATGCAATATAATGTAACGTGTAACAAATGCAATCGCACATTTACAATTACGGCTGATGGTGGCGAGAGTTTACAGTGTACTTGTCCTTATTGTGGGCAGTCGTTGTTTGTCAACTTGCCTTCACAGGTAAGCCCCGTGGCCCCTGTTGCGCAGCAACCTATCAATGATCAGCATGACAGCGGGAACCAAAATTCAACGCTAAAAATACTTCTTACGATTCTGATTGTCCTTATCTTAGGTGGCTTGGCCGTCTTTGGTTTTATCTACTGGCAGAACGAGAAGGAGGCAGCCCAGATGGAGTTGCAGGCACAAAGGAAGGCTCATTCAGACTCGTTGATGCAGGTGCGTGCACAGATGGAGGCTCAGGAGGAAGCCGTACAAAAGCAGAATGAGAAGCGGAAGGGGATATGTAGTTTTCTAACATCGTTCTATCAGAAGGCCGTTCTGGTTGATGATGCGGACGCAAACTTCTATAGTCGTTACCTTACCGACTACTGTCGTCGAATCGTCTTCGGTGTGCCTGATGGTTATGATGCGGATGTTGATGAGTCGACGATGTGGTGGGGAGCCTTCGGAAACACTGCTACCGAGCCCGACCTCTCACAGCTTTTGCGCAATCTGACAGTGGTTCCTATAGATGACAACTGGTATAAGGTAAGACTGTCACAAGATGGAGAAACGGAGTATCGTCAGGTGAAGGTGCTATCGCAAGATGGTCATATCCTCATTGACGACATAAGATAATAAAGACGAAAGGAGGTTAGAATGCAATTTCAGATAGCTTGCAAACACTGTCATCGTCCCTTTGTTATTCAGTCGGAGGGTGGCAACACGCTAAGATGTAATTGCCCCTATTGTGGTGAGAGTATGACGGTGGCCACCCCACAGATGGGTGCCCCAGATGGCAGTCGGGCTGAGACGACGGCCACAGTGAGCCACGTACAAGTGGAGCGGGATAACATGAACGTACAAGCCAGACCTACGGTGGAGCGAAAACCATCGAAGGGTGGTCTGGGAAAGAAGGTAACAATCATCTTTGTTAGCTTCTTGTTATTCGTTATTCTCATGTCATCACTCTTATATATAATATTCTCAGCGATGTCAAATTAAACTTTTACACACTCAAATTTATGAAACAGACAAAGATAGTATGTTCTATTAGCGACCGTCACTGTGATGTTGACTTCCTAAGAAAGCTGTTCTTCTCAGGTATGAACGTTGTACGTATGAATACTGCTCATGCCAGTCAAGAGGGTATCAGACAGATTATTCGTAACACAAGGGCTGTGTCGCAGCACTTAGCCTTGCTCATTGATACCAAGGGACCAGAGGTGAGAACGACCGCATTGGACGAGCCTATTCATTATAAAGTAGGCGATATGGTTAAGATCATTGGCCGTCCTGAGATGGACACAACCAAGGACATCATTAATGTCTCTTATCCTGACTTCGCTCGTGATGTGAAGGTTGGCGACCACGTCTTGTTTGATGACGGTGCATTAGACATGCTTGTTGTTGAGAGTGATGGCCCAATGCTGATTGCACAGGTGCAGAATGAGGGCGATCTCGGCTCTCGTAAGAGTGTGAATGTACCGGGTGAACATATCGAACTCCCTGCCCTTACGGAGAAAGACAAGAGTAATATCTTGTTGGCAATAGAGGAGGATATCGACTTTATAGCCCATTCTTTCGTTCGCTCAGCGGCTGATGTTCTTGAAGTGCAGAAGATACTTGACGAGCATAACTCTGATATTAAGATTATCTCAAAGATTGAGAATCAAGAGGGTGTAGACAATATCGACGAGATTATCGATGCTTCTTACGGTATCATGATTGCACGTGGTGACTTGGGTATCGAGGTTCCTATCGAGCAGATTCCTGGTATTCAGCGTAGTATCATTGACAAGTGTATCTTGAAGAAGAAGCCTGTTATTGTGGCTACTCAGATGCTTCATACGATGATTAATAACCCTCGTCCGACACGTGCTGAGGTTACTGATATTGCAAACGCTATCTATAGTCACACCGATGCACTGATGTTAAGCGGTGAGACAGCAAGCGGTAAGTATCCTGTTGAGGCTGTTCAGACGATGGCTCGTATAGCTGAAGCGGCAGAGCAGGACGCTCATAAGCGAGGACACATCAGTGTTCCAATGATTAATCAGAATGATCAGCGTGAGTTCTTGTCACGAAGTGCTATCGAGGCTACCGAGCAGTTGGGTGTTAAGGGTATCATCACCGACAGCGAGACGGGTCAGACGGCTCGCAATCTTGCTGCCTTCCGTGGTCCACACCCTGTGTTGGCTATTTGCTATAAGGACAAGGTACAGCGCTGGTTGAACCTTAGCTATGGTGTTATTGCAGTCTATCAGCATCGCCATAAGTCTAATGAAGAGATGTTTACAGCCGCTTTGCGTATGCTTCGTCAGAAGGGTTACATTGAGTTAGAAGATAAGATAGCCTACCTCTCTGGTACGTTCGGCAACGGTGGCGGCACTACTTTCCTTGAGATAAACAAGGTGGGTGATGTCTTCGCACGCAAGTATCGCTTCCATCTCCCAGAGGGTGTGAATACGAGTGAGGAAGAGGCTTAATGCTTCTTAAGCCTTAACAAAAGGATTTATCATGGTCGTTCCTGTCTTGGAGCGACCATTTTTCGTATTATACAAACGGTGGGCGCGGTTGGTGGAAAGGGCTTTGTGATGGCTTGATTGATAGGGGAATATAAAAAGAAGAAGCCTTCGTTGATGGGTTTATGTTGTTGGCTTTCTGTTAGAATCAGCTCTTAGCGGTTGGTGATAGTACTGTTAGTTATGGGTAGATAGTACTATCAGTAATGAAAACGTAATACTATTAAGGGGGTGGGGATAATGTTCTTAGTTTGGGAAGATGCTTCTTTCAAGTGAAGAAGATAATCCTTTCAATTCGGAAAGGTTATTTTTTTAGGGTAAAACGATAGTGATTTCAAAGTGGCAAGAGCGTGTTATTTATTCGGAAAGGTTATCCTTTTATATGAAGGTGATAGTGCTATCGGTCCGGAAAGGCCAGTCTTTTAGATGTAGTCGATAGTGCTATCGGCTCGAAAGGATGGTGTTATCAATTTGGAAAGGCCATTTTTTTAGGTGAAGCTGATAGTGTTCTTAATCTGGAAGGATTGTGCTGTCAAAACGGGAAGGAGGTGCTTCTAAGTGGAGGCAGAGCTGGCTATTAATAAAGAAAGGTAAGGACTAAAATAAACAAAGGTGCCAGAAGAATTTCTGAACACCTTTGTCATTATGCAATTATATAAAATATTCTTTCCTTGATGGGCTAACCCTAATCGTGTTGAAGAGGTATCTTCTTAACACGACGTTCGTGTCTTCCACCTTCAAAGCTGGCTTTGAAGAAGGCATCGAGTATCTTCTCGGCTGTCTTATTGTCGATAAATCGACCAGGAAGGACGATGACATTCGCATCATTATGCTGTCGAGTCAACTCGGCAACATCCTTGTTCCATACCAAGCCAGCACGTACGCCTTGGTGTTTATTAAGTGTTATGGCCATTCCTTCACCGCTACCACAGATCGCAATAGCCGGGTACACCTCACCACTCTCTATGGCTTCAGCCAGTGGGTGAGCAAAGTCAGGATAGTCGCAACTTAAGTCACTATTACAGCCAAAATCCTTATATGCATACTTGTGTTCCTCCAAATACTGGATTACGAACTGCTTTAATGGATAGCCTGCATGGTCGCAGGCAACTCCTACTGTCTTAATTTCCATAAGCTGTTTAGGTTTTATGAGTCCCTTACTGCCGTAGGGAAGAAGGGACGTCTGGTTAAACGTTTATGCTAAAAACTCTTTTACTTGCTTATATACGTTCTCGGCTGTGAAGCCCAACTTCTCGTCTAACACCTTATAAGGGGCTGAGAAGCCGAAGCTGTTGAGGCCATATACCTTGCCATTAGCACCCACCAAACCCTCAAGGGTAACTGGGAGACCTGCTGTAAGACCAAATGTCTTTGCGCCTCTTGGCAGGATCTGCTCTTGATACTCCTTGCTTTGGCGACGGAAGAGGCCCTCTGATGGAGCACTCACAACACGCACCTTTATGCCGTCTTTGCGTAGTAACTCAGCACCTTCAACGCAGGTTGATACCTCAGAGCCGCTTGCAACGAGGATAACATCAAACTGTTCGTCAGAGCCAGTGACGATGTATGCACCCTTGCGAGTCAACTGGTAGTCTGTTCCCTCTGGTAGGCTCTTCACATTCTGACGTGAGAAGATGAGCGCTGTTGGCGTGTCCATGTTCTCCATAGCCATCTGCCAACATACGGTGGCAGCGTCACTGTCGGCTGGACGAAGCACTCGTACTGAGTCTTGACCAGCATGGTTCTGCAGCTTCTCCATCAAGCGTATCTGTGCTTCCTGCTCCACTGGCTCATGCGTAGGACCGTCTTCACCAACACGGAAAGCGTCGTGGCTCCATACAAACTTAACTGGTGTCTGCATGAGGGCAGCCATGCGGATGGCTGGTTTCATATAGTCGGAGAAGACAAAGAATGTTCCCATTGCGGTGATAACACCACCATGTAGCATCATACCGATACACATACAGGCCATTGCCAACTCACTAACGCCTGCTTGGAAGAAGGCTCCACTGAAGTCATCACGTGTGAATGCGTGTGTCTTATTTAGGAAACCATCAGTCTTATCAGAGTTGCTTAGGTCGGCAGATGATACGATCATGTTAGGTACCTGCTCTGCAATGACACCAAGACAAGCTGCTGAGCCATTGCGGGTAGGGATGTCACGCTTCTGCACAAGTGCACTCCAATCAATCTTTGGAGCCTTGTTAGAGAACCACTCGCGCATCTGTTCTGCCTTCTTAGGGTTCTCTTTTGCCCATAGCTCTTCGGCAGCATGACGCTCAGCAACAATCTTTCTGAGTTCTGCGGCACGGTCGTCATAGAGCTTCTGTACCTCTGGGAATATCTTGAATGGGTCCTCTAAGTCACCACCAAGGTGCTTTACTGTATTTATATAGGCGTCACCACCCAATGGTGCACCATGTGTCTTAATACTGTTCTCGTAGCTACTGCCGTCTGCTTGCAGTGCTCCCTTCGCCATAACAGTCCTACCGATAATGAGCGTAGGGCGGTCTTCCTCCTTATTAGCAGCTACCAATGCTTCACGGATAGCGTCTGCGTTGTTGCCATCAATCTCCAGTACGTTCCATCCCCAAGCACGGTATTTCATGCCGGTGTCTTCGTCCATGACGGCTCCACACTCAGTAGAAAGCTGAATGTTATTAGCGTCATAAAACATAATAAGGTTGTTGAGTCCTAAGTTACCAGCTAATCGTCCTACCTCTGCACTAATGCCTTCTTGAACGCCACCGTCAGAGATAAAGGCGTAAATCTTGTGTTGCATCATGGTATGACCAAGCCTTGCTTCGAGGAACTTCTCGGCTACTGCTGCACCAGCAGCGTATGCGTGGCCTTGTCCCAATGGTCCTGAAGAGTTCTCAATGCCATGTTTAATGTCTCTCTCAGGATGACCTGGCGTGACAGACCCCCATTGGCGGAATTGCTTAATATCGTCAACAGTGAACTTTCTCTGTAGTGTCAGCGCAGCGTAGAGCATTGGCGACATGTGACCTGGGTCGAGATAGAAACGGTCACGGCCTGCCCATTCAGGTTGATCAGGGTCAAAGATGAGAAATTCAGAGAATAAAACGTTGATAAAGTCGGCGCCACCCATAGCGCCACCAGGGTGCCCTGACTTTGCTTTTTCAACCATTGACACTGCGAGAAGTCTGATGTTATCCGCGGCTTGGTCCATCAATTGCTTGTCATTCATAAATAGATTGGATTTTTGAAATTATAATGCAAATATAAAGATAAATATGGATACATCAAAATAATAAACTTACTATTTTCTCAAAATATTGAAAATTGCCTAAACGTAGGTATTTGCCTTACTTTGTTTCGTTGGTGTTTAGCTGTCTTGCGCTTGGTTTGTTGGTTTGCTGTCTTTGCTTGTGTAATATTCTGCTTAGCTTTGAACGCCGTCTTATCATTGTTTTCTTCTGTGTGTTTTAAGGTCTTATTATGTATGTGTATAGTTGGCCTTCACTTTGAGGTGGAACAGTATAGAGGGCTTGTTAACGTCTTCTTTCGTCGTAGGAATGGACGTAATGAGTCGGTAATGTCCTCTCATTGAGTGGAGTGGGACATTTGCAGAATTCGTCTCGTAGTTGATGACGCATAAAAGAAGGCCTTAGGGGCGATGTAATTGATGGGCAATAAGATAACAAAAAGGGCACATCAGAATATAGAGCCATAACGTTTCTATATTCGATATACCCTTTATAAAAGTTGGTTTAGTAGGATTCTTCTATCAATCCCCTATTATAATAGGTTATAGTGAGGCCTCAGCGTAAATTTCTTTATTGATACGATACAACGCAGCACCACGTTTACTTGTCACCTTATCAATAAGGTCTGTCTTCTCAATAAAGTCTATCTGCTTGATACGCTTGCGGAAGTTACGTTTGTCAATCTCAACACCCATAATCGCTTCGTGTACGTTCTGCAGCTGTGTGAGGGTGAATAACTCTGGGAGAAGATTAAATCCAAGAGGGTCTTTGTTGATGAGTTTGCGAAGTTGACTTAATGCTATCTGTACCATCTCGATATGGTCACCATACAAGTCGGGTAGGTTGTTGATGTCAACCCACTGCAAGTCATTCTCTTCTAAGAGTTTACGGTCGTAGTCGGAGACGTTGATAAGTGCGCAATAAGCGATTGAGATAACACGGTCACCAGGGTCACGATCGGTCTCACCAAAGGCTCCCACCTGTCGCATATAGATGTTATTGATGCCAGTACATTGGTATAAGACTCTGTTAGCAGCCTCTTTCAAGCTCTCATCTTCTCTAACGAAGCCGCCATAGAGAGAGAGTTTTCCGCTGTAAGGTTCGACTACACGCTTACCAACGAGTAGTTGTAACTTCTTGTTTTCGAAGCCCAATACGATGCAATCGACTGAAACCAATAGTTTAGGTTCTCCTTTGTAGTATTTGTTCATATTTTAGGTTTTGATTAGAGATGTTTATTGTTTTGATGTTTGTTGGTTGTGTTGGAGTATCTCTTTGTTGTGCAAAGGTGATAGTTTAAGGTTATGTCTGGTGTTAAATACTTGGTATTCTTCTTTCCCTTTGTTCTTAGATAAGGGCCGAACAGTAGGTTTGTTCGGCCCTACATCTAATATTGTATTTGCGGGGAGTGACACCTTGTGAGATGCCGCCCAGTTATTAGCAAACCTTGTGAGAGCCGTCGCTGATAACCACAGGATAAACCTCTGGTGCGTGACCATACTTCGCATTGAATTTCTCAGTCACGTCAGCAATGAATTTATCGTACACGTTGTCCTTAACAAGGTTGATGGTACAACCACCGAAGCCACCGCCCATAATGCGTGAGCCAGTCACACCATTCTCCTTAGCAACGTCGTTGAGGAAGTCGAGCTCTTCACAGCTTACCTCATACTCCTTGCTGAGTCCGTAATGTGTCTCGTACATCTTCTGGCCAACTGTCTCATAGTCGCCAGCAACGAGGGCATCGCAAACAGCGAGGACACGCTCCTTCTCACCGAGAACAAAGTGTGCACGCTTGTAGTCCTCAGCACTAACCACATCCTTGACAGCCTCTAAGTCGTCCCAATTAGCATCACGTAATGTCTCGAACTTCCTGTCTGGGAAATGCTTAGCCATAGCTGCAACAACATTCTCACAGCTTCTGCGACGGTCGTTGTATGGGCTACCAACGAGTTCGTGCTTTACCTTTGAGTTAACAAGAACGAGCTTGTAACCCTCTGGATTGAATGGGAAGTACTCGAACTCACGGCTGCGGCAGTCGAGGCGCATTAGCTTACCTTTCTGTCCGAAAACGCTTGCGAACTGGTCCATGATACCGCAGTTCACACCGATATACTTGTGTTCTGTAGCCTGACCAGCGAGTGCGATGTCCCACTTTGATATCTTATTATCAGCAAACAAGTCGTTCAATGCGCATCCGAAGCAGCTCTCCATAGCTGCAGATGAACTCATACCAGCACCGAGAGGTACGTCACCAGCAAAGGCAATGTTGAATCCCTTTACGTCAACACCAAGTGCCTTGAACTCCTGTACCATACCATAGATGAAGCGTGCCCATGTAGCACGTGGACCCTCTGGGTCGTCAACTTTGAACTCTACACGGTCCTTGAGGTCGATAGAGTAGCACATAACAGTGTTTGTACCGTTAGGACGAACCTCCGCCATGATGCCCTTGTCTACTGCACCAGGGAATACGAAGCCACCGTTATAGTCGGTATGCTCGCCAATAAGGTTAATACGTCCTGGTGAGAAATAAATGTTTCCAGTCTGGCCGTCGAAGTGCTTGATAAAACGACTTCTTACAAATTCTATGTCCATGTTAGTAATGTTTTAATTGATAGTTTGGGTTTTATGTTTATATATCAATATAATGGCAAGCACCATGCCTGCCATTATAAAAGATGTCTGTTTAAGCCTTCTTTGAAGGATGTGAGCCAATCAAAGCGTAGAAGAGCATGTAACCTAACATGCCAACGATGAGCCAGTAGCTCTGAATATCGCCTATCGTAGTTGCCATGAGGTTCTGAATGAATGGCATGACGCCACCACCTACGACCATTGTCATGAAGAGACCAGAGGCTGTAGCGGTGTACTTACCAAGACCTTCTGTCGCAAGGTTGAAGATTACACCCCACATAACAGAGGTACAGATACCGCAAAGAATGATGAACAACACCTTTGTTGGCACCTCTACATGGTCGAATGTGCTCTCTGCAAGGTTAGGGATTGAAAGGCTCATCTTCACGTCCTCTGGCATAAAGATTGCCACGAGCAAGAGGAGAAGGGCTACGGCAGAAGTAACGGTCAGCTGCATACGAGATGAAACCTTGCCACTGATGAAGGCACTAACGAAGCGTCCAACGAGCATCAACATCCAATAAACACCTGCAATAAGACCTGCTGTGGCAGCACTACCGAGTACACCACCATTGGCAACTGGCTCACTGAGATAGAAGAGGAGCTGTCCTGGGATACCTACCTCGATACCTACATAGAAGAAGATGGCGATGATACCGAGCAACAACTGACGATAACGTAAAGCCTCTTTGATACCACCAACAACGTCTGTCTTCTCTGTCTCTGGCTCAGTTAATTGTGTAAACCAAACGATAACGAATGATACTGCGAAGATAATCAGTGCTATCAGCAACAAAGGTCTTACTGCGTTGAGCGATGTATCCTTTGTTATCTCACCTATCAGAGAGCCTGCGAACATTGGAGTCAGCGTTGCTGCGAGTGAGTTCAACGAACCACCTGTTTGGATAAGTTGGTTACCACGGTTACCACCACCGCCAAGAAGGTTCAACATTGGGTTTACAACGGTGTTCAAGATACATACACAGAAACCGCAAACGAAGGCTCCGAGCAAGTAAACGATGTATGTGATGATAGCGTTTCCGTCCATCGCACTTGAGCAGAACTGTATTCCGATACCCACTAAACCAAGTGCTAAGGCAACAAGAGCAGTCTTCTTATATCCGTATTTCGAAATCATCAAACCTGCAGGAATACCCATGAAGAGGTAGGCTAAGAAGTTCATCATGTTACCCATCATACCTGCCCATTCATAGTGTTGCTTCCATATTGTGCCGAATGGGGCGGCCATGTTGGTAACGAAAGCGATCATTGCAAATAGGAACATCATGGTGATAATGGCCACCAAAGTTCCTTTTTTGTTAGTTTGATTTTCCATCTTTTGTATTACTGTTTTTTATTAATTATTTCGCTGTTAGTATTTTACTTCTCAATACCAAACTTATAGATTGTCTTCTGTGTGTACTCCTTACATGGCTCTAAGATGACCGATGGGAAATAATGATGGTTTGGACTGTCTGGGAAATGTTGTGCTTCAAAGCAGATAGCACTGCGACGTGGGAAGGTTGCACCATGCTGACCTTTATAGCCGTCGGCCCAGTTATGTGTATAGACCTGTACTCCAGGCTCGGTTGTATAGACTTCCATCGTTCGGCCACTCTTAGGTTCTTTGATGCGTGCAGCGAACGACAACTCGCCTTCCTCCTTCTTATTAAGAACGAAACAATGGTCGTAACCTGCGCCATGCTTAATCTGTTCGTGGTCGGCGTCGATGTCCTTGCCCACTGCCTTTGGTTCACGGAAATCGAATGGAGTTCCTGCTACCTTCAAGATCTCACCTGTTGGGATAGAAGTCTCGTCGATAGGGAGGTAGAAATCTGCGTTAATCTGGCATTCTAAGTCGTCAACTGTTGGCGTTGGATTAGCTATACCAGCCAATGAGAAGAAGCCATGACTGGTAAGATTGATGATGGTCTTCTTGTTTGTCTTTGCTGAGTACTTGATAATAAGCTCGTTATCATCAGAGAAGGAATAGGCTACCCATACCTCAACCTCGCCTGTGTAACCTTCCTCACCGTATGAAGAAGTGTATTTCAATACGACAGCGTGGTCGTTAACTTGTACTGCATCCCACACCTTAGCATTGAATCCCTTCTTACCACCATGGAGTGAGTTAGGACCATTATTGATAGCCAGTTTATACTCTTTCCCGTTCAGTTGGAAGCGACCTTTGGCTATACGGTTGCCATAACGACCAATGAGTGTAGAAAGATAAGGCTCTGGCGAGCTGATTACCTCTTGTATATTGTCATGTCCTTGGATGATATTAGCCATGTTACCGTCCCTGTCAGGAACCATAATAGCAACAATCGCACCACCGTAATTAGTGACTGCAACCTCATTACCCTTGGCATTTTTGAGTACATATAGATCAGTCTTCTTACCGTCTATTGTCGTTTGGAAGTCTTCTTTCTTCAGTCCACACGCATAGTGTGTCTCTTCGGTATTTACCATGATGTTTCTGTTTTTAGTTACTTATCAAGGTTTGCAAAGTAAATAAAAATAAACGAAAACTGCAAACATAACCCTGAAAATAATAGAGTATGGTGTGTTAAAAACAATTAACATTGCGTCTTTTGTGTCCTTGAAGGGAGTAATAAATGTAGGCTTTTTCTGCTTCTTTTTTTCTTTATGAGTGGTGTAATCCGTATCTAATAACCGTGGCGTGTTTGCGAAATAAGTTTACAATAATAGAAGCGAAAACCTCCTCTTGGCCCCGCTGATAGTGTTTTCTTATCGAGTTGTAACTATCAAGTAATCAAACGGTTAAACTATTACTTAAGAGAAGGTGCCTTTCAAGGGTCAAGAAGGGCATGTTCTTGGGTGTTGAAAGGCGTCTTCTGCAAGGAAGAAAGGCCTTGTTTAGAACGTAGATAAGCCTATCCTACCATCCAGCATACAATATTTCTTTACAAACCTTCTGCTTGTCATGTCTCCTGATCAGTCTTCCCATCCTTTTTCCTATCCGTTTTACAGCGTACGGGTGAGGGTTTTCATGTTTCGTTCCTCGTATTGCCATCCCTTTTCCTGTCCGTGTTGCGGTGTACGAGTGTGGGTGTTCATGTTTCGTTCTTATTATCCTTATCTATTTTCCTGTTCGTATAGTTGTGTACGAGTATCGCTATTTTCGCCGTCTTCTTGGCTTTGCTAATTGGGTTCGTCGGTGTAAATAACAAGTCTGTCTACCCTTGATATTCTATAAGCAATCCCAATGTATGTAAGTTATATGTGCTCCGCAGTGTCTTATCGCAGAGTCAATAGCAGCACAATTCCCCTTCATCTTCTCTATTGCAATGCACATCCTACGGATGTCCTATTACCTTATTATGTTTGTTTCTTAGAACATTCTCTTCGCTCAATCGGCTATTTAGAACGCACTAAAAGTTCTTTTCTTGATTTTCTTTGAACTTAAGTATGATATTAGTTCCTTCTTGTTTTGCGAGTATAATATTCTGGTTTTATATTTATAAGAGGATAAATGAGTACTGTCAAGATGTATATTATATATGTTGTTCTTCATGAAAAAGCCAAAAACGAACCCTTTAAGTGTATTTTATTAATAAAGACTTGGATTATTCAAATAATTCTTCTATCTTTGCAATGCTAGAACCCGCCAAGCCTCTCAACGATGCTCAAATGTGCGGGTCGTTTTTTATTATATCATGATATCACATACAGTACCTTTTGGCAAAGGCTATACAGCAGCTCGAGACCTCGTTTCTTTGTTGCAAGAAAGAGGCCTTTTTGTCTCAAATACATCAAGAGCTGAGCATTTCTTAGAGCATATCGGCTATTATCGCCTGTCTGCTGATATGTATCCATTACTAAAGATACCAAAGAACCTCCACCTTTATAAAGAAGGAGCAACATTCGAACAAGTCATGATGCTGTACCGTTTTGACAAAAAGCTCCGCATGTTCTTGTTTAATGAACTCGAAAAGATAGGGTCTTCAGGATTTTGGAGTGATAAGGTTTGCCACTTGTGTTTAGAGTTTGAAG
>OGJT01000076.1_pt1 | contig 65944 bp, 45 predicted proteins | sample 1572331 | NCBI WGS metagenome assembly OGJT01 (sample SAMEA2582094, study PRJEB24529) | metagenome | biome: Human gut stool | place: China | collected 2011
AGAGCATCTGCCTTACAAGCAGAGGGTCGGCGGTTCGAATCCGTCAACGCCCACCTTTATGTATAAGAGAAATGAATGACTTTGCAACGCCTGTTGTGAGGTCTTTTTTATTTTATTGAGAATTTATCCGCATTCTTTTCAGAATATTATTATTATTATTTGCGCTGTTACTGATTTTATTGTTAATTTTGCACCATATTAATCAACATTGTTATGATCCTCGACACATTAACAGCCGTTTCCCCCATTGACGGTCGCTACCGAAACAAGACCGAACACCTTGCCGACTATTTTTCCGAATATGCCCTCATCCGTTACCGGGTACGTGTCGAAATCGAGTATTTCATCACGCTGTGCGAGTTGCCCTTGCCGCAACTGGAAAGTTTCGACAGCACGCTCTTCGAGTCGCTGCGTGACATCTACCGCAACTTCGACGAGGTTTCGGCGGCACGGATAAAGGAAATTGAGAAGACGACCAACCACGACGTGAAGGCGGTTGAATACTTCCTCAAAGAAGAGTTTGACAGGATCGGCGGGCTGGAGGCCTACAAGGAGTTCATCCACTTCGGCCTGACTTCGCAGGACATCAACAACACAAGTGTCCCGCTGTCAGTAAAGGAAGCACTCGAAAAGGTGTTCTATCCGCAGGTCGAGGAGCTGATCGCACAGCTGAAGGAATACGCCGGGGAATGGAAGGATGTGCCGATGCTGGCGAAGACACATGGACAGCCGGCCTCCCCCACCCGACTGGGCAAGGAGATTGAGGTCTATGTCTATCGCCTGTCCGAGCAGCTCGCATCCCTGCGCAGCTGCAAACTGACGGCCAAGTTCGGCGGTGCCACGGGCAACTTCAACGCCCATCACGTGGCTTATCCGCAGTATGACTGGCGTGCCTTCGGCAACCGGTTCGTCAGCGAGAAGCTGGGGCTGGAGCGTGAACAGTGGACGACACAGATCAGCAACTACGACCATCTGGGCAGCGTGTTCGATGCCATCCGCCGCATCAATACCATCATCATCGACTTGGACCGTGACTTCTGGATGTACATCTCCATGGAATATTTCAAGCAGAAGATCAAGGCCGGCGAGGTAGGGTCAAGTGCCATGCCGCACAAGGTGAACCCCATCGATTACGAGAACAGCGAGGGAAACCTCGGGATAGCCAACGCCATCCTGCAATTCCTGGCACAGAAGCTGCCGGTGAGCCGCCTGCAGCGCGACCTTACGGATTCCACCGTACTGCGCAATGTCGGTGTACCGCTCGGTCACAGCATCATCGCCATCCAAAGTACACTGAAAGGACTGCGCAAGCTCATCCTCAACGAGAAGAAACTGAGCGAGGACCTTGACAACACATGGGCCGTCGTGGCCGAAGCCATCCAGACCATCCTGCGCCGTGAAGCCTATCCGCATCCCTACGAGGCACTGAAGGCGCTCACCCGCACAAACGAGAAGATGACCGAAGAGACCATCCATGCGTTCATCCGCACGCTCAATGTCAGCGACAATGTGAAAGCCGAACTGATGGCTATCACCCCGCACAACTATACGGGAATTTAACCACTTCCCCAAAAGCTCTACAAGCAGACAGCAACTGAGTAGCTCCTGTCAAACGGAGTTCAAATTATAAACAAAATAAAACAACTATCATTGGCCGTGAGGCCAGTAACACCAAAACAAAAAGCAAAACAACTATGGCAGAAGAATTCGAGAACAAAGAAGTTCAGTCTGAGCAGAACGAGAACAGCCGGGAGGGCTATTCAGCAGCCGGTCAAGGCAGCTACCAGAGAGAGTACCGTGGCACAACAGGACGCACACAGCGGCCGCGTATTCACAGCCAGCGTGCTTACAGCAGCAACAAGACAAACAACGGCAACGACGAAGGCGGATTCCGTCCGGAAGGTTTCGGCTCTGGTCTGCAGAGTACAAACCGCCCGCAGCAGGGAGGCTACCGGCCACGCCAGAACAGCTACGGAGGCTACAACAACCGCGGTGGCTATCAGAACCGCCCGCAGCAAGGGGGCTACCGGCCACGCTACAACAACAACGGTGACGAAGGCGGCTACCAGCCACGGCAGGGCGGATATAACAACCGCGGTGGCTATCAGAACCGCCCGCAGCAGGGAGGTTACCGTCCTCGTTACAACAACGACGAAAACGGTTACCAGCAACAGCCTTACCGCCCACGCTACAATGCCGGAAACGGTGCTGAGGGCGAGGAAAACAATGGCTATCAGGCAAACCAGGGAGGTTATCAGCCGCGGCACGGAGGTTACCAGCCACGCGGCGGCTACCAGAACCGCGGCTATAACAACAACCGGGGAGGTTACAATCATGGAGGCTATCAGAACCGGGGAGGTTACAACAACCGTGGCGGCTACCAGAACCGCGGCGGCTACAATCAGGGCGGTTATCGCCAGCGTACAGCTGATTATGACCCGAATGCTAAATACTCGCTCAAGAAGCGGATTGAGTACAAGGAGGAGAACTTCGACCCGAATGAGCCGATCCGCCTGAACAAGTACCTTGCCAATGCCGGTGTATGCTCACGCCGTGAGGCAGACGAATTCATCCTCTCCGGCGCAGTGACCGTAAACGGAGAAGTCGTAAAGGAACTCGGCAGCAAGGTGTTGCGCTCTGACGTAGTCCTCTTCCAGGAGAAGCCGGTATCATTGGAGAAGAAAGTATATGTCCTTCTGAACAAACCGAAGGATTACGTCACCACGAGCGATGACCCGCAGCAGCGCAAGACGGTCATGGACCTCGTGAAGGGAGCCTGCCCGGAACGTATCTATCCTGTAGGCCGCCTGGACCGTAACACGACAGGTGTGCTGCTCCTTACCAACGACGGCGACCTTGCCTCAAAGCTTACCCATCCCAAGTTCCTGAAGAAGAAGGTCTATCATGTGTTCCTCGACAAGCCGGTCACAGCCAACGACCTGCAGAAAATCTCTGACGGCATCGAGCTTGAGGACGGTGAGATCAAGGCTGATGCCATTGAATATGCCGACCCACAGGACCAGACACAGGTGGGCATCGAAATCCACAGCGGCAAAAACCGCATCGTCCGTCGCATCTTCGAGAGTCTCGGCTATCGCGTTGTCAAGCTCGACCGTGTACAGTTCGCCGGTCTGACGAAGAAGAATGTACGTCGTGGCGACTGGCGGTTCCTCACGGAGAAGGAAGTGGATATGCTGCGCATGGGGGCATTTGAGTAGAAAAGCAGGCCTCTCCAAGTCCCTCAGAAAGAGGGATGCAGGAGGACAAACGGGGATAAAGACATCCCCGAAAGCTTCTATAAACGGCCTCCACGACCCCTCTAAAGAAAGGAATGTAAGAAACCAGGCAATGCCGTTACCGGTCATTGTGCATATCAGTGACTGACATTCCCTCCTCTTGAGGCACTCTGGAGGCCCTAACTACAACATTAAAGATGAAGAGAACAAAAGTCGTCGATGCACTTGCCTGCACCGACTTTGGAAAAGATATCAACGTAAAGGGATGGGTGCGTTCCCACAGAAGCAGCAAGGCTGTTGACTTCATCGCACTGAACGACGGCTCCACCATCAAAAACATCCAGGTAGTCGTCGACCCGTCAAAGATGGATGCAGAAGAGCTGAAAAGCATCACGACAGGAGCCTGCATCAGTGTTGTCGGGACGCTTGTCGAGAGCCAGGGAAAGGGACAGACTTCCGAAATCCAATGCAAGGAAGTCGAAATCTACGGTCTCTGTCCAAGCGACTATCCCATGCAGAAAAAAGGACAGAGCTTCGAATATATGCGCAAGTACGGGCATATGCGTCTGCGTACAAACACTTTCGGAGCAGTCTTCCGCATCCGCCACAACATGGCCATCGCCATCCACAGGTACTTCCATGAGCATGGATTCTACTATTTCCATACCCCGCTGATTACAGGCAGCGATGCAGAGGGAGCCGGCAATATGTTCCAGGTGACGACACTCGACCTCGACCGCATCGCCAAGTCAGGAAAGGTTGACTACAATGCAGATTTCTTCGGAAAGCGCACGAATCTCACCGTTTCCGGACAGCTGGAAGGCGAACTGGGCGCGACATCACTCGGTGCCATCTACACATTCGGACCGACGTTCCGTGCCGAAAACTCCAACACGCCCCGCCACCTGGCAGAGTTCTGGATGGTCGAGCCGGAGGTCGCCTTCATCGACAAGGACGAGCTGATGGACCTGGAGGAAGATTTCATCAAGTACTGTGTCCGGTGGGCACTGGACAACTGCAAGGACGACCTTGAGTTCCTGAACAAGATGATCGACAAGGAGCTCATCGCACGTCTGGAAGGTGTATTGAAGGAAGACTTCGTCCGCCTTACCTATACAGAGGGCATCGAAATTCTCCGGAAGGCTGTCGCCGACGGCGTGAAGTTCGAGTTCCCGATTACCGGATGGGGCATGGACCTCAGCAGCGAGCACGAACGCTATCTTGTCGAGGATCACTTCAGACGTCCTGTCATCATGACCGACTACCCGAGCGAAATCAAGTCGTTCTACATGAAGAAGAACCCCGACGGAAAGACCATGCAGGGAACCGATGTACTCTTCCCGCGCATCGGCGAAATCATCGGCGGCTCTGTCCGTGAAGAGAACTATGACGAACTGCTTGCGGAGATAGACAGCCGAGGCATGAAGCGTGAGGTGTACGACTGGTATCTCGACACCCGCAAGTACGGAACCTGCCCTCATGGCGGATTCGGTCTCGGCTTCGAACGGCTTATCCTCTTCGTTACCGGTATGCAGAATATCCGCGACGTAATTCCGTTCGCACGCACACCGAAGAACGCAGAGTTCTGAAGATTCTTCTTGCAAAGAAACAAAGGAGCGGTATATAGACCGCCTCATATAGAAACAGGGACACACAGATTTTGTGTGCCCCTGTTCTGTTTCCACACACTTTCACAGGTATGATTCTCCTGCAAAACTCTGCCGATTCCCAGATGGACACATGGGCTGCCAGATTTGAAATATCCTTACAACAATTGCTTTCCGTCCTGCCTGGAAGACGGAAAGAAGGAACCCAATATCCACTTGCAAACGACACGAAATCAGCAGATTACGATTACTCTTGAAAACTACGCCCATCTGCATCCGAATCAAGCATTACTTGCCCTCCAACCAAGCACCAATTGAAACGCAAGTAGTGCCTGATTGGAACGCAACTCACCGTCAGTAGATTTTGAAACAAGAAATATTCTGACAAAAACAGCCATATCGAGGCATTACCTGCCAGGATATGGCTGTTTATTTATGGAGGAACGTGAGGAGGTGTGCCCGAAGCTTTTGTCTGCCCCAAAACAGACCTTCTATGTTCCATACCCTCCAGAGCCTGCCCTATAGACAGTACCCTGTTCCTGCCGAATTATTCAGCACAGCTCTGTGATCTGACCGCAACGAGCATCCAGACCGTCTTCTCCTGATCCTTCAGGAAGTCGCTTATCAGCGAGACCGTCGTGTCGTCCTTGGCATCGGATGCAAGCTCAATAATCTTACGTTCCCGAGCGATCAAAGTCTTGTAAGAATCAAGAAGAAGATCAATTCCTTCCTTGGCACAGCTTACGACACCGGCTTCCTTGATCTCAGATGTCTGCAAATAAGCACTGTAACGGCTCTCCGGCGCACTGCCCAGCTGAAGGATACGCTCTGCCACTTCATCCACTTTCTCTGCTGCATCGTTGTAAAGCTCTTCATATTTGCTGTGCATTATAAAGAAACCATGCCCTTTCACGTCCCAGTGGAAACCACGAAGATTACTATAATACACCTGAAGGTCAGCCAACAATACGGAGAGTTCCTTTACCACGTACTGTACCTTCTTCTCATCTAAACCTAAAAATTCTAATGTTCTCATTGCTAAAACCTTTCTGTTAAGTTATTTAATCGATTCGAATGCAAAGATAGTTTTTTAATCTTCTTCAAACAACAGACTGTATCTATTCTATTGATAGATTATTTCTATCAATATTCGTATTCTGTTGAACATCAGGATTTTATTCATTATAAAACGATGGCATTTATTTTCAACCGCAGCTCAAAAATACAATCCGAGTGGCAGTCGACCGCTGTGAAGAGAACAAAGTCTGCTTGGCGGAAAAGTCCATAGGTCGGTCACTTAGATTCGGAGAAAACACCCATCTATATTCATCAACACACCCACCCCGAAGAATAACCTTCTGCAGGCCGGGCTTTAACAAGAAATAAAACAAATCTATCCGGGATCATACAAAAATAACGATAGCCATCACTGTTCGTTGAACAGTCACTCCGAGCAGGTGTATGTCGTTAAATAGCTTTAATTAAGGAATGGAAAAAAAGAAAAACACTGTCTGTTTGAATTTAAATTGCTAAATTTGCATGCAATAAATTTCTAAAATACAATTATGTCATCATTTGTTGCAGAAAAAATCATGATGGACGGTCTGACCTACGATGACGTCCTCTTAATCCCGGCTTATTCAGAAGTGCTGCCCAAAGAGGTGGAATTGAAGACCAAGTTCTCGCGGCACATCGACCTCAACGTGCCTTTCGTGACGGCGGCCATGGACACCGTGACAGAAAGCTCGATGGCGATCGCCATTGCACGTGAAGGAGGTATCGGCGTCATCCACAAGAACATGACCATCGAGGACCAGGCACGCCAGGTCGCCATCGTGAAGCGGGCAGAGAACGGAATGATCTACGATCCGGTCACCATCCGTCAGGGACGCACCGTGAAAGATGCACTCGACATGATGGCCGACTACCATATCGGCGGCATTCCTGTCGTCGACGGGGAGAACCATCTCGTAGGTATCGTCACCAACCGTGACCTCCGTTTTGAACGCCATCTGGACAAGCTCATTGACGAAGTGATGACAAAGGAAAACCTCGTCACCACCCATCAGCAGACCGACCTTACAGCGGCTGCACAAATTCTGCAGGAAAACAAGATCGAGAAACTGCCGGTAGTCGACCGTGAGAACCGCCTCGTGGGACTGATTACCTATAAAGATATTACCAAGGCCAAGGACAAGCCCATGGCCTGCAAGGACGAAAAAGGCCGGCTGCGCGTGGCCGCCGGTGTCGGCGTCACAGGCGACACGATGGAGCGCGCACAGGCCCTGGTGGCCGCAGGTGTGGATGCCATCGTCATTGACACAGCCCACGGACACTCTGCCGGCGTGATCGGCAAGCTGCACGATGTGAAAGCAGCTTTCCCCGATCTCGATGTCGTTGTAGGAAACATTGCGACAGGCGAGGCGGCGAAGTTCCTCGTTGACAACGGCGCTGATGCCGTCAAGGTGGGCATCGGCCCCGGCTCCATCTGCACCACACGCGTCGTAGCCGGCGTCGGCGTACCGCAGCTTACGGCCATCTATGATGTCTACAAGGCGCTGGAAGGAACAGGCGTGCCGTTGATTGCAGACGGCGGACTGCGCTACTCGGGCGATGTCGTCAAGGCACTGGCAGCCGGCGGCAGCAGCGTGATGATCGGATCGCTCGTCGCCGGTACGGAAGAGTCGCCGGGCGACACCATCATCTTCAACGGACGAAAGTTCAAGAGCTACCGTGGCATGGGGTCGCTGGAGGCCATGGAACAGAAGAACGGTTCGCGTGACCGTTACTTCCAGAACGACATCCGGGATGCGAAGAAGCTCGTCCCGGAAGGCATTGCCGGCCGTGTACCCTACAAGGGGACAGTACAGGAGGTCATCTACCAGCTCGTCGGCGGACTGCGCTCGGGTATGGGCTACTGCGGTGCGGCATCCATCGGGAATCTGCACAGTGCCAAGTTCACCCGCATCACCAATGCCGGCGTGATGGAAAGTCACCCGCACGACATCACCATCACCAGCGAAGCTCCCAACTATTCCCGCCCGGAATAAAACAGACAGTTAATCATCCGCCCTCTTCTCTGTTCTGCCAGGGGAGAGGGTATGTGTGTTTCTTAATCACAACAATGAAATTCAAGGCACTATTATCAGTCGCACTGCTCTCCGCCACGATGGCATACGGGCAGGCTGACCCTACCATAATGACCATCAACGGACAGCCGGTGAGCCGTTCGGAGTTTGAATATTCCTACAACAAGAACAACACCGACGGGGTGATCGACAGGAAGAGCGTCGACGAATATGTGCCGCTTTTCGTCAATTACAAGCTGAAAGTGCAGGCGGCTCTCGATGCACACCTTGACACGCTTCCTGCTTTCAGGAAAGAGTTTCTCGGCTACCGCAACCAGCAGATACGTCCTGCCTTCATCACAGACGCCGATGTCGAAGACGAAGCACGGAAGATATACCGCGACACCAAGCAGCAGATTGACGCCAACGGAGGCTTGTGGCATTGCGCCCATATCCTCATCGGGATGGGACAGCATACCTCGAAAGAGGAAGAAGCAGCTGCCAGACAGCTTGCGGATTCCATCTATACGGCCCTTCAGAAGGGTGCCGACTTCGCCGATCTGGCGAAGAGGTATTCAACAGACACCAGCTCTGCCAAGAACGGCGGCGACCTGCCCCGCCTCCAGAAGGGGCAGACCGTAGCCGAATTCGAGAAGGCCATGCTGACGTTGAAGCCCGGAGAGACAAGCAGACCTGTGCTTTCACCCTTCGGCTATCATATCATCAGGATGATCGGGCACGAGAGTCTTCCGCCTTACGATTCGCTCCGTGCGGACATCATGCAGTACATCGAGATGCGTGGACTGCGCGACCAGATCATCAACCAGCGGCTGGACTCCCTCGTTCAGGCTGGCGGAAAAGATATTACGCAGGAACAGATACTGGACAGGAAACTTGCGGAACTGGAAGAGAAGGACGCTGACCTGAAGCATCTCATCCGTGAATACCACGACGGACTGCTGATGGTCGAGATGAGCAACCGCACCGTCTGGGACAAGGTTGCCAAGGACGAAACGGCACTGGAGGCGTATTTCCGCAAGCACAGGAAACAATATAAGTGGGCAGAACCACGTTTCAAGGGTATCGCCTACCACGTGAAGAAAAAGGCAGATGTGGATGCCGTGAAAGAATGCGTGAAAGGGCTGCCCTTCAGTAAGTGGGCAGAACGGCTGCGCAATACGTTCAACAAGGACGGCAACATCCGCATCCGGGTCGAGAAAGGAATCTTCCGCAAGGGCGACAATGCACTCATAGACCGTGAGGTATTCGGTCAGAAAGCGACGGTCGCACCTGTCGAAGGATACCCTATTGATGCTGTCTTCGGCAAGAAGATCAAAGCTCCCGAAGAGCTGGATGACGTGCGCGACCTCGTCATCTCTAACTGCCAGGAAGAGCTGGAGAAGTCCTGGGTGGCCGCATTGCGCCGTAAATACAAGGTCGTGATAGACAAGGCCGTACTCTCAACGGTCAACAGACATTAAGAAAAAGACAATACAGAACATCGATGAAGATAAATAAAAGAAAAACAGTTGTCCTGCTTGCAGGAACAGTCCTCACGGCAATGGGGCTGCACGCCGGTACCTCCCGTGCCGGCGGTCCGGGTACACTGTCCGACTCGCTGAAGACCGTACCGGCTGCGACAGACAGGGCGAACAACGTCGTAGACGAAGTCATCTGGGTAGTGGGCGACGAACCCATCCTGAAGTCGGAAGTGGAAATCATGAAGCTGCAGGGCGAGGCAGAAGGCATGAAGTGGGACGGTGATCCCGAATGTGTGCTGCCCGAACAGATTGCCGTACAGAAACTATTTCTCCATCAGGCGGCCCTCGACAGCATCGAGGTGACGGAGTCGGAAATCGCACAGGGCATCGACCAGCAGATCAACTACTGGATTTCTCTGCCGCAGATCGGTTCAAAGGAGAAACTCGAAGAGTTCCAGCACAAGAGCATGGCACAGATCCGCCAGGACCTGCACGACGACTACAAGAACCGCCAGCTCGTGCAGAAGATGCAGGAGAAGCTCGTCAGCGACGTGAAAGTATCACCTGCCGAAGTACGGGAATACTTCCGGAAACTTCCGGTAGACAGCATCCCGATGATTCCGACGACGGTGGAGGTGGAGATTCTCACACAGACTCCGAAGGTCGAGCCGGAAGAAATCAACCGCATCAAGAACCAGCTGCGCGACTATACGGACCGCATCACAAAGGGCGAAACCTCCTTTGCCACGCTGGCACGTCTCTATTCGGAAGACCCCGGCTCTGCCCGCCAGGGAGGCGAGCTGGGCTATATGGGACGGGGCATGCTCGACCCTGCATTTGCCGCTGCCGCCTTCAACCTTACCGATCCGAAGAAGGTTTCGAAGGTGGTGGAAAGTGAATTCGGCTATCACATCATCCAGCTAATCGACCGCCGCGGCGACAAGGTGAACTGCCGCCATATCCTGCTGAAGCCGAATGTTTCCATGGCTTCTATCGATGCGGCCAAGGAACGTCTGGATTCCATCGGCAAAGACATCAGGAACGGGAAGTTCACCTTCGAGGACGCAACGGCCTATCTCTCGGACGACAAAGACACCAAGAACAACCACGGACTGATGGTCAACTCGTCCGAGAACGCACGCACGTCACGTTTCAAGATGAAAGATCTGCCGACAGAGGTGGCTCGAGTCGTCGACACGATGAAGGTCGACGAGGTCTCCCAGCCGTTCCAGATGGTCAACCCCCGTGGCAAGGTTGTCTGTGCCATCGTGAAGCTGAAGGAACGGACACCGGAACACAGGGCCACCATCACCGAAGACTTCCAGGCGATGCGCGACATCGTTACGGCACAGCGCAGGAAAGACATCCTCCACGACTGGGTCGTGAAAAAGGTGAAGGAGACCTATGTAAGGATTAATCCCCGTTATAAAAGTTGCAAGTTCCAGTACGAAGGTTGGTTTAAATGACAGCAGACAGCAGGTTAAAAGACACATCTCGCAGGCATAGAATCCTGGTCATCATGGTTCTATGCCTGTTTGGGCTATGGCTGTCACAGCCGGTATATGCGCAGAAAACCGTGGAGAAGAAAGGCAGCAGATTCTATATCGACCATGCCGACAATCTTCGCCACAACCAGATGGTGCTGCCCGATGTGCAGATAGCCAAGGGAAATGTCCGATTCCGTTACAAGGGCACAACGCTCAAGTGCGACAGTGCCTACTTCAACGAGAAAGCCAACTGGTTCAAGGCTTTCGGACGTGTCCATATCACTCGGCCGGGCGGTATTTCCATAGACTGCCATCGCATCCATTACGACGGATTCGACCAGACGGTCCATGCCCGGAAGAACGTAGTCGTGCGGCAGCCGGGGCGTTCGCTCCGCTGCGACAGTCTGGACTACAACACGGCTTCCAAGGTCGCCAACTACTTCGGCGGACGCGGAACATTAGTCTACAACGGCAATACGGTCGTCGCCGATGAAGGCGATTACAACACCGACTCACATGATGCCAACTTCTTCGGAAACGTCGTCATGTTCACGCCCAAGTACCGCATCAACACACCGGAAGCCCACGGCAACACGGAGACAGGAATTGTCCATGTCGTCGGGAAGTCGGTCATCCGTACAGCCAAGGGGGAGGTCATACACACGAACGACGGAACCTACAACAGCAAGACCGACCACATGGAGCTGAACGGACGGTCTACAATCACCTCTCCGAAGCAGGACGTAGAAGGCGACAACATCATCTACAACAGCACTACAGGCGAAGCCGAGGGACACGGTAATGTAAAGATTGTCGACAAGGCGAACAAGCGTACCATCGTCGGCCAGGATGTATTCTACAACGAGAAGACGGGGCACAGCAACGCACGCGGCAATGTGAAGATCGACGACCGTAAAGCACAGCGTGTGATTACCGGCGACGACGTGACCTACAATGCAAAGACCGGCTACAGCGAGGGGCATGGCAATGTGAAGATCGTGGACAGACTGAAACAGCGCACCGTGACCGGACGCGATCTTACCTACAACAGCAATACGCACGAGGGGACGGGTGAGGGCGACGTCTACTACATCGACTACAAAAGAAAGCACGCCTTCTCAGGCGACTATCTGCACTACACGGACTCTGCGGCCATCGCCTTCGGCGGGAAGCCCGGACCGGTAGCCAAGGACTTCTCGCAGGGCGACACGCTCTTTGTACATGCCGACACCATCAGCATGAAAGGTTTCCACATGAACACCCCGGGGATGTACCGTGAAATCTACGGCGTAAACAATGTCCGGGCCTACCGGACGGACGTGCAGGCTGTGTGCGGCTTTCTGGTTGCCAACACCAAGGACTCCTGCGTGACCCTGTACGACTATCCCATCGTGTGGAGCGGCAACCGGCAGCTGGTAGGCGACTCCATCAAGGCTTACATGAACGATTCAACCATCCGCCAGGCCTACGTCTACGGCAATGCCTTCTCGATAGAAACACTGCCCGACAGGAAACATTACAACCAGATTTCGTCCCGGGATATGCGGGCCGACTTCGTCGACGGAGCTGTACGACGCATAGACGCATGGGGAAATGTGGAGGTCGTCTTCTATCACACAGACAAGGACAGCACGCTTATCGGACACAACTATACCGAGACGGATACGCTCCGGATGTACATCTCTCCCCTTCGGAAGCTGCAGAAGATATGGATGTCGAAGTCGGACGGGGTCATCAGTCCGATGACGCAGATTCCACCCGACCGTCTGACACTCCCCCATTTCGAGCTTTTTGACGAGGTACGTCCGAAAGACAAGAACGACATCTTCCGCCGTGCTGCACGCAAGACTGGTGCAACGGTACGCAATGCAAGGGTGTCCCTGCCGCCCCGACAACATATCGAGTGACAATGGACAGGGCAAGCCGAAGGATGAACCGGAATGTTCCCGGCCGGTTGGGAAACGGAGTACCAAGCCTTGGGAACAGAAGTCCCGACAGCTGGGAACCGGATTCCCGGAGGGTGGGGACATTCCCTTCGGGTACGGCATATAGATTGATCTTTCACCGGAACGCCCCCGCTACATCAACTTGACAGAACAAGGTGGCAACCCGACTCCCCTAACCCCCACAACTCCTCTGACTCACTTAACTCCTTCAACTCTTCCCATAGCCCAATGTTTTTCTTCCAGTCATCCCGTCCCCACCGTTTCCACCACGAATATATGTTCGTGGACGAACGCAAGGAACTGCTCAAGGATATGGAGCAGCGTGTACGCCATGAACTGAATGAGAAGGAAGTCCCCGAAAGCAGTCGGCGAGCAGAGCTGCGACGCAGGATCGGCGGGTCGTTGAAACCGCAGGTGCTCCGACAGCGGCACAACCGCTATACGGCGATGTGGGTATCGCTGATACTCTCAGCAGGCATCATCGCCCTGCTCACCTTATTGTTGTTCATCTTTTAAACGGATAGTTCATGAGTGACATCATACAACTTTTACCAGACAGCGTAGCCAACCAGATAGCAGCCGGCGAGGTCATCCAGCGGCCGGCCTCGGTCGTCAAGGAACTGGTGGAGAATGCGATTGATGCCGAAGCGAAGCACATCAATGTGCTGGTAGCCGACGCAGGCCGCACGTCCATCCAGGTAATTGATGACGGCAAGGGAATGTCAGAGACCGATGCACGGCTCTCTTTCGAGCGGCATGCCACTTCCAAGATCCGCAAGGCTGACGACCTCTTTTCGCTCCATACGATGGGGTTCCGCGGCGAGGCACTGGCTTCCATCGCCGCCGTCGCACAGATCGAGCTGAAGACGCGTATGGAAAGCGAGGAGCTTGGCACACACCTTTCTATCGCCGGCAGCCGTTTTACAGGTCAGGAGCCCTGTTCCTGTCCGGTAGGAAGCAACTTTCTGGTCGAGAACCTCTTCTTCAATGTCCCGGCCCGACGTAAGTTCCTGAAATCCAACACCACCGAACTGAACAACATCATCAATGCCTTCGAACGCATCGTGCTGGTCTGGCCCCAGATAGCCTTCACCCTGCACAGCAACGGTACGGAGCTCTTCAGTCTCCGTGCCTGCAACTACCGCCAGCGCATTGTGGAAATATTCGGCAAACGGCTCAATCAGGATCTCCTGCCGATAGACGTCGATACAAGCCTATGCCGTATCCACGGATTCGTAGGCAAGCCCGAGTCCGCCCGCAAGAAAGCACCTCATCAGTATTTCTTCGTCAACGAGCGTTACATGAAGCATCCCTATTTCCACAAGGCCGTCCTGACCGCCTTCGACCGTCTCATCCCGCAGGGAGAACAGGTGCCGTACTTCCTCTACTTCGAAGTGCCGGCAGAGAACATCGATGTGAACATCCATCCGACCAAGACCGAGATAAAGTTCGAGAACGAACAGGCCATCTGGCAGATACTGCTCGCCGCAGTCAAGGAAGCCGTGGGACGGTTCAACGACATCCCCTCCATCGACTTCGATACGGAAGGGAAACCGGACATCCCGGTCTTCAGCCCCAATGCAGGGACGACAGCACCGAAGATTGATTTCAATCCATCCTACAACCCTTTCAGGCCCGCATCCCGGGCTACCGCACCGAAAGGATGGGAAGAACTCTATCCAGGACCGGATGCTGAAACGGAGACCCAGCAGCCACAGCTCTTCGGACAGCAGGACACCACCGGAACAACAGACAGCGAGACGATTGTCTCCTCCGTGGCGACACAGCCCGCAGCCGAATCGATGATAGAAGACCAGGCACCCTCACATTATCAATACAAAGGATGCTACATCATGACAGCAGTGAAGTCGGGACTCATGATCATCGACCAGCACCGTGCTCACATCCGTATTCTCTATGAGGCTTACCTCCGGCAGCTATCCGAGCACAAGGCACATTCCCAGAAGGTACTGTTCCCAGAGATGGTGCAGTTCGCTGCCGCCGACCAGCTTGCCCTTGACCGTATTCTGCCCGAGATGGCAGAGATGGGCTTCCAGCTCGACAGCCTCGGAGGCGGGAGCTATGCCGTCAACGGCGTCCCGGCCGGCATTGAAGGCCTGAATGTCGTCACGCTCATCAATGAGATGGTGGCCTCAGCCGTGGACAGCGGTACGAGTGTGAAGGAGGATATCGACCGTACTCTGGCACTCAGTCTTGCCCGGAATGCTGCCATCCCACAGGGACAAGTGCTGGGAAATGCCGAGATGGACAATATCGTCAATGAGCTGTTTGCCTGTACCAACGTCAACTATACGCCGTCCGGTGAACCGGTGATAGCCATTCTTAAACAGCAGGACATCGAGCACCTGTTTGACAGCTGAAAATCCGGCAGGACGAAGCGTCCTTCCGGCACCTGTGGAACTGACAGAAATCAGCATACACGTTAAATTCATTATTTTTTGGGGAAATAATATTATAATTAGAATTTAATTACTATCTTTGCACCAGACTCCTGTGGGACAACAAGACCACATCGGCAGATAATAGAGAGATAAACAAATTAAGATTGTTAAATAAATAAGGTTATGAAAAAATTATTAATGATTATGGCATTGGCCGGCTGCACAATGACCGGCTTTGCTCAGGACGAGACGCTTACCGAGAAGTACAGCGTCGCTACAAACTCCTTCTGGAGCAACTGGTTTGTACAGGTCGGTGCAGATTGGAACGCATGGTACTCAAACCAGGAGCACGGCCGCAATGCGGCCGAGAGCCCATTGAAGCGCTTCCGTTCAAACCCGGGTGCTTCCATCGCTATAGGTAAATGGTTCACACCGGGTCTCGGTCTCCGTACAAAGGTACAGGGCATCTGGGGCAAGCGTGTAGGTGCCAGCCTCAATCCGGCTTCTCGCCTCGACAACGGCAACAAGTATTGGATTGCCCAGGAGCAGGTAATGTTCAATATGAGCAACCTCCTCTGCGGTTACAATGAGAACCGTGTATGGAACGTCATTCCGTTCGCTGGTGCCGGTATCGGCCGTTCTATGTCTGCAAACCGTTACGCCATGGGGCTGAGCGCAGGTGTCCAGTCTTCATGGAAGGTCTGCAAGCTCATGCGTGTTTACCTTGAGGCTGGCTGGAACCGCTATGAGGGCGACCTCGACGGCGTGGGCGAGGCTACGACAAAGGCACGTGGCTGGGCTTCTCACGACAACAACCTCTACGCAGAAGTCGGTCTGAACTTCAACCTCGGCAAGGGTACTTGGAACAAGGTTCCGGATGTTGATGCCATCAACGCACAGCATCAGGCAGCTCTCGATGCACTGAATGCAAAGCTCCGCGACTCAGAGGCTGAGAACGCTCGTCTCCGTGACCAGCTTGCCAACCAGAAGCCTGTAGAGACAACATCAGAGTCTGTCAAGCAGCTGGTCAACACACCGGTTTCCGTCTTCTTCAACATCAACAAGTCAACCATCGCTTCTCAGAAGGATCTTGTAAACGTACAGGCTCTTGCAAAGTATGCAAAAGACAACAACAACAGCCTCCTTGTTACAGGTTATGCTGACAGTGCGACAGGTACTCCTGCTTACAACCAGAAGCTCTCTGAGCGTCGTGCCAACACGGTTGCCAACGAGCTTGTCAAGATGGGTGTTGAGAACAGCAAGATTACTGCTGTCGGCAAGGGTGGTGTAGAGACACTGTCTCCTATCTCCTTCAACCGCCGTGCGACAGTCCAGGTTACAGAGTAATCCTCTATTTATCACGCATAAAAAAAGTGCTTCCCGTAAAAGGAAGCACTTTTTTTATGCGTGATATCATCTGTTTCTATCCTGACCTCTCGGTTTTCATTTCCTGTTCTCCCCCCCATTACATGATCTGTCTTCTCCCTCTTCCATCGCTTGTTTCCGCCAGCAAACTCCATTCCCCCACTTCCGGGAAGGTCCGGGGAGATTCTCAGAGAGAGACTTCTATCCCTCTGCTGCATGGTAGGACGAGCGCACCAGCGGACCGCTCACCACGTGGCGGAATCCCTTTTCCAAAGCAATCCGCTTGTATTCAGCAAACTGTTCTGGTGTGATGTAGGCTCTGACCGGCAGATGGTGGGCCGTCGGCTGGAGATACTGGCCGAGCGTGAGCCGTCGGCAGCCTGTCGCAAGGATGTCATCCATCGTCTCCAGGATTTCCTCATGCGTCTCCCCCAGACCGAGCATGAAACCGGTCTTGGCGGTGATGCCGCAGCCGGCTATCTCACGGAGGACCTCCAGACTGCGGTCATACCGGGCTACGGAGCGCACGGAAGGCGTGAGCCGGCGCACAGTCTCCATATTATGCCCTGCCACGTGCGGACGGGTGGCCATCACCTGTCGGACGAGGTCAGACCGCCCCATGAAGTCGGGAATAAGGAGTTCTATCTTCGTGTCAGGATTCATCCGTCTGACCTCCTCAACCGTCCTTATCCAATGGGCAGCTCCATAATCCGGCAGGTCGTCACGGTCGACTGAGGTGATGACGGCATACCGCAGCCGGAGTGCCTTTATCGATTCCGCCACATGGCGCGGTTCATTGGGATCTAGATGGTGCGGACGACCGCTCAGCGTATTGCAGAACCGGCATTTACGCGTGCAGATTTCACCGCCGATCATCAGCGTCGCCGTACGTGCCATCCAGCATTCAGCCCGGTTAGGACACAGGCCGCTGGTGCAGATGGTGTTCAGGTGATGGCGTGCCAGGATACCCGCCGTTTCACCGGTCGACTTCTTAGATGTAAGGTCGATCTTCAGCCATGCAGGCTTCATCACGTGCGGTTCCCGACCGAAGAGCAGACGGAGGAACTGGCGCAGCTGCAAGCCCCGCACAATGGCAGACAGGTCCACGTCCTGCAACGTCTCGCCTACCGCCTCCCGGGTGAATGCGCATCCCTTGAGCAGTGCCAGGAAGTCGTGGTCGATGTCGCCGAGAAGGAAGTAGTCGCCCACCATATTGATGTTTCCGATGATATTGTTCTTCAGCTCCAGATGCACTTCCAGCGTACCAACACCCTCGAAGCGGTGCTTCCGCACGACGGTGTACTTCGGATTCTTTCCATAGACAAAGCTGTCCGATGCCAGTTCCTTCTCCAGCTCCGCCACACCCTTCATATCCTCGTCAGTCAGCTGCAACACCTCCATACCGCACATCTCACGACGTACATAGTCCATGAAAGCAGAAATGCCGAGATGCGTATAGGCCGCAAGGTTCATGACCCGCTGTTTTACAGACTCCACTCCCTTGCTCTGCAGCTTTTCCTTTGCCGGTGTGAGTGCATTGGAGAGATGGTCGAGCCGGGTGTCGAAGAGCAGGGAATTATGCAGCACGCTCCGGCCGGGAAGCTGGTAGAAAGCACATCCGGACACTTTCGCATTGTCAATCAGGATATCATTGCGGCCCGACAGCCGTGCGTCGATTCCCAGCCCCTGAAGCATTCTGACCATGCGTTGCATATAGCAGGCAAAAGCCTCGTTGGCATTCGATGTGCGCGAAATATAAGAGAACTGTATGCACCCTTCGTCGGCATAGATGCAACCGCCGCCGCTCTTGCGTCTGAAGATGTCAATCTCATGCAGCTTGCAGTAGCCGGTGTTGACCTCATTGTCTATCAGCTGGTTGCGACCCAGCATCACCGTGGGGTTCACACGCCAGCCCACGAAGTATTCGTCATCGGTGTAATGGCGTGCTACGTATTCTTCCACTGCAAAGTAGAAGGGCAGTTGATGAATGGTATCCGGTTCCGGCAACAGTATATATTTCACAGCTTGGTATTTGATTGTTTCTGCTGACAAATGTACGAATAAAAAACCAATCAGAGAAAATAAAACCAGGAAAAACAGATGACAGGCATCAGACGGCAATCGGGCTGTCAACCTTGGTCCGCACATAACACCGACATTTAAAAAAAACAAAAAGCACGATTTCATCCTCTACTTTTTGTATTTTTGCAGTCGGACAATTCAAGAATAGATTTAAGGCAAACAGATTATGCTTAGCAGACAATTCATTTCAGCAGCCTTTATAGCCGTGACGGCTACAGGCGGTATTGCCTATGCTGCAGGCCAGCAGGGCAAAGTTATGTACAGACAGGCCGACGGCACGTATGTGGTCAACACGGTCACGCTCACTGCCAACGTAAAAGGGTTCAAGGGTGCCACTCCGTTGGAGGTGTTCATCAAGGACAACAAAGTGGTGAAGATTGAGGCTCTGCCCAACCATGAAAGCCCGAAGTTCTTCGACCGCGTCAGACAGCAGCTTCTGCCGAAGTTCAATGGCATGAAGCTGTCCGAGGCAGCCACGGCACAGAAGATTGACGGGGCGACGGGTGCCACTTATTCCTCACGTGCCGTGAAGGAGAATGTCGCCGCTGCCGTGGCTTATTACAGGAAGAACAGATAAGCAAACATATAAGAGCCGCTTTCCCCTTCCTGAAATAATCTTACACAATCATGCCGACATCACCGTATGGAACAGGGGCAAATGGCTTTTGCATCGAATCAGTAACAGACAAGTAATCAACTTGTTATAGACCGTAGAAGAAAAGGTGCTTAGTTGGCTTCCTGTCAAGGCTTAGTTAGACTTCAATCAGGCACCTTCCGAACGCCTGTCAAGGCTTGATTGAAGTCTTATCAGGCATCAGTCGGATTGGGAGAAAGAAAAAACATGACAAAAACTTCCCCTCCGGGAAGCGTGCAGTTTCCGGCACACTTCCCGGAGGGGATGCTGCTTTCTTTTTTTGTTGCTTTTACTTCACACTTCCCGCCTTGACAAGGTACTCTGCAATCTGCACGGCATTCAGTGCAGCCCCCTTGCGGATCTGGTCGCCGGTGAGCCAAAGGGTGATGCTGTTGTCGTCAGCAAGGTCCTTGCGGATGCGCCCGACAAAGACATCATCTTTGCCGGCACTCTCCAAAGGCATCGGATAGATATAGTGCTGCGGATCGTCGACAAGCGTCACGCCCGGAGCCGTCTTCAAAGCCTCACGGACTTCCCCGACGGAGAGCGGACGCTCGGTCTCGAGCCAGACCGCCTCGGAGTGGCTGCGGAGCGACGACACACGGACGCAGGTGGCAGAGGTACGGATGTCGGAGTGCATGATTTTCCGTGTTTCGTTGAACATCTTCATCTCCTCTTTCGTATAGTCATTCTCCATCATCTTGTCAATCTGCGGAATGACATTGTAAGCGAGCTGGTACGGGAACTTCTCGATGGTCTTCACCTCACCCGTCTCCACCAGTTCCTTATACTGCTGCTGCAGTTCCTGCATGGCCGCTGCACCAGCGCCGGATGCGCTCTGGTAACTGCTGACGTGTACTTTCCTGATATGGCTGAGCCTGTCGATCGGATTCAGCACGACGACCATCATGATGGTGGTGCAGTTGGGATTGGCAATGATGCCACGTGGGCGTACGAGCGCATCCTCGGCATTGATTTCCGGGACGACCAGCGACACATCGGCATCCTGACGGAACTGGCTGGAGTTGTCGATCATCACGGCACCGTACCGGGTGATGGTCTCCGCAAACTCAGCAGATGTACCCGCACCAGCACTGGTGAAAGCAATGTCAACACCCTTGAAGTCATCATTGTGCTGGAGCAGCTTCACTTCGTAATCCTTCCCCTTGAAGGTGTACTTACGTCCGGCTGAACGTGTCGAACCAAACAGCACCAGGCTGTCCAGCGGAAAGTTTCTCTCGTCCAGAAGGCGCAGGAGTTCCTGTCCTACGGCACCGCTGGCACCAACAATTGCTACTTTCATCTCTTTTATGTCTTTATTGGTTTTACGAATCCTTTGTCATTGCAAAAGTACTATTTTTCCTGCAATGCCGGCTATTGTCAGCCTTTCTTTTTTCGATTTTTGCAGCGCTTTCAAATTGATTATAACTTTTTGCAAGACAATATGCACCGTACGATTACGCGATTATCTTTCGTACGACAGAAGCATAAAGTCTTCAAAGCAGAAGAACGAACCTCACGTTTGACAGTGATTTTAAACAGCTGTCATCCTCATGTGATTCTATTGCTTCCGCCTAAAAACGAACTCGTTAAAATCTGTCATTCCACCTTCAACACTTTTTCACTCTGTTTATAAATACGTCATTAAAGCCTATTCATCTACGTAGAGGTATATCAAACTTTTTCGTAATTCCCTTCTAAAGAAAAAAGCATTTTCTTTATCCCACTGGCTTATAAATCACAGTTTTTGTGTAAATTTGCAGACAACAAGCAAATAGACTTTCATGCTGAATTTATCCCAGTATTTCCCTATCACCGACCCGACGCTGATTTTCTTCGTCGTCCTGCTGATGATACTGCTTTCGCCCATCATCATGGGACGGCTGCGCATCCCGCATATCATCGGTATGGTGCTGGCGGGTGTCGTCGTGGGACAATACGGACTGGACATACTGGAGCGTGATGCCTCGTTTGAGCTTTTCGGACGTGTCGGGCTCTATTACATCATGTTCCTTGCCGGTCTGGAAATGGACATGGAGGGGCTGAAAAAGAACCGCAACCGCGTGGCCGTCTTCGGGCTGCTGACCTTTCTCATACCGTTCGCTATGACTTACGCCATGGCATCCGGACTGCTGCACTATACGCCTCTGGGCTCCCTTCTGCTTGCAGCCATCATGGCCTCGAACACACTGATAGCCTACCCCATCGTAGGACGGTACGGACTGACACGCCATACGAGTTCGACGCTGAGTGTGGGCTCGTCCATGATGGCGCTCTTCCTGGCACTGATTGTCATGGCCTCCATCGTCAATTCGTTCCATGGCGGCAGCGGAATCGGCTTCTGGCTGCTGTTCGTCGTGAAGTTCGCAGCTTACTGTGCCGGCCTCATTCTCGTCATTCCTCGACTGACACGATGGTTTCTCCGCCGTTATTCGGATGCCGTGATGCAGTTCATCTTCATTCTTGCCACAGTATTCCTTTCCGCTGTACTGTCGGATGCCGTCGGACTGGAAGGCATCTTCGGTGCGTTCATGTCCGGACTGATACTGAACCGGTTTGTACCCAAAGTCTCACCGCTGATGAACCGCATCGAGTTCACGGGCAACGCACTGTTCATTCCTTACTTCCTGATCGGTGTGGGTATGCTGATCAATGTACGGCTGCTCTTTGCCGGGAGCAGAATCCTCTGGGTGGTATTCTGTCTGGTCTTCTTCGGCACACTGGGAAAAGCCGTGGCGGCTTACCTGGCAGCACGGCTCTTCCGTATGCCGTGGCTGTCGGGGCACATGATGTTCGGTCTTACCAGTGCCCATGCTGCCGGCGCCATCGCCATGGTAATGGTGGGACGGCAGCTGGAGACGGCACCGGGCAGGTATCTGTTCGGTGACGAGGTGCTGAATGGCATCGTCATCATGATTCTCTTCACCTGCGTCATCTCGACCGTCATTACCGAGCGCGCGGCGCAGCGTCTCCGCCTGCAGGAGAAGGAGGAACCGCAACTGAAGAAGGACATTGACGATGAGAAGATACTCATTCCGGTGAAATACCCGGAGTATGCCGACAACCTTGTCACGATGGCGACGATGATGCGCAATCCCCGCTCCAAGCGGGATCTGGTGGCATTGAATGTGGTGTATGATGATGTGAATATGCGGCACAACCAGGCTGAGGGACAGCAACTGCTGGACCATCTCCGGCATCTGGCCAGCGCATCGGACGTACCCATGACCACACAGGTGCGTATTGCGGCAAACATCGCCAACGGCATCAAGCATGCCTTCAAGGAATTCCAGGCATCAGAGATATTGATGGGTCTGCATTTCCACAAGGAAGTCAGCCGGGGCTTCTGGGGGGAGTTTACACGGAGCCTGTACAATGGACTGAGCCGCCAGATCATCATCACCCGCATCATGCAGCCGCTGAATACCATCCGCCGCATACAGGTGGCTGTCCCCTCACGTGCGGAGTTCGAGCCGGGATTCTACCGGTGGCTGGAGCGGCTGGCGAGGATGGCCGGCAACCTGGAGTGCCGTGTTGTCTTCCACGGCCGGCAGGATACGCTGCAGCTTGTCAAGGAGTTCATCCGCAACCGTTTCCCAAGCGTCAGGGCCGAGTATGAGGAGCTGGAGCACTGGAACGAACTGCCTGAACTGGCGACAAGGGTACGTGAAGACCACCTCTTCGTCATCGTGACAGCCCGCAAAGGGACCATTTCCTACAAGAGTGCGATGGAACGGCTGCCTGACGAGGTGAACAAGTGTTTCAAGGGAAAGACACTCATGATCATCTTCCCTGACCAGTACGGCAACCGGATGGACGACATGACCTTCGCCCAGCCGCAGCACACAGAGGAGCGCAGTGCCTACGAGGCTGTAAGGGAGTGGATTCAGAACAAGGTATAGGCATTGCCTCTGTCTGCCTGGTCCGTTTCACAAAACAGACAGGTCTACCCGTCCCGGCAGACCTCACCGGCCTGCCTTCCCAACAGGTTCCATCGGACAGAGAAAAGTAAAAGTATATGATTGACATTAAGAATATAACAAAGAGTTTCGGGTCACTTCAGGTGCTGAAAGGCATCGACCTGCACATTGACAAAGGCGAAGTCGTCAGCATCGTCGGGCCGTCCGGGGCCGGAAAGACCACCCTGCTGCAGATACTCGGCACACTGGACAAGCCCGACAGCGGTTCTGTCGTCGTAGACGGAGTAGATGTCGGCAGACTGTCTGCCGGCAGGCTGAGCGACTTCCGCAACCAGCACTTGGGCTTCGTCTTCCAGTTCCATCAGCTTCTCCCGGAGTTTACCGCATTGGAGAACATCATGATTCCTGCCTATATCGCAGGCAGGAAGACGAAGGATGCACGGAAGCGTGCCGGTGAACTGCTTGAGTTCATGGGACTGGCCGACCGTGCCGGACATAAGCCTAACGAGCTCTCCGGCGGTGAGAAACAGCGTGTAGCCGTTGCCCGTGCATTGGTAAACAATCCTGCCGTCATCCTTGCCGATGAACCCTCGGGCAGTCTGGACACAAAAAACAAGCAGGAACTGCATCAGCTTTTCTTCGATCTCCGCGACAGATTCGGACAGACATTCGTGATCGTGACGCATGACGAGGGACTGGCCAAGATAACAGACAGGACCATCCACCTTAAAGACGGTCTGATAGAAGCCGCCCACGACCCCGCAGAAAGAAAGGGAGACTCCTGAAACAAAAACATCAGAATAAGGTCTACCATCCTGCCTGTATCACCTATCATCGCCTATCCCCGCTTATCATCGCTTATCATCGCCTATCATCACCCATCATTACCCAATAATCATCTCCAAAAATGTCTAAAATAAAGCTCGGAGCATACAATACGCTCACAGTACAGAAAGTCGCCCTGCGTGAAGGCAACGGCGATCCGTTCGGTCTCTATCTCGACGGCGGACCGGCAGGTGAAATCCTCATGCCCCAGAAATACGTCCCGGAGGGTACGCAGATCGGCGACGAGATAGAAGTCTTCGTCTATCTCGACCAGGACGAACGCCCCATCGCCACGACCGAGAAACCACTGGCACAGGTAGGCGACTTCGCTTATCTGGAATGTTCGTGGGTCAATGAGTATGGGGCATTCCTGTCATGGGGTGTCACGAAAGATCTCTTCTGTCCGTTCCGTGAACAGAAGAAACGAATGGAGAAAGGCAGCAGCTATATCGTCTACATCCATCTCGACGAGGAGACCTACCGGCTTGTAGCCTCGGCAAAGGTGGAACATTATCTCGACGAATGTCCGGAAGGTTACAAGCACGGACAGGAAGTTGACCTGCTGGTATGGCAGAAGACCGACCTCGGCTTCAAGGTCATCGTTGACAACCGGTATGCAGGACTTGTCTATGAAGACCAGATTTTCCAGTACATTCATACCGGCGACCGGCTCAAAGGTTACATCTCCACTGTCCGCCGTGACGGAAAGATAGACTGTACGCTGCAACCGGCCGGGCACCGGCATGCTGAAGACTTTGCAGAAGTCCTGCTCCAGTATCTGAAGGACAACAGCGGTGTATGCGACCTCGGTGACAAGAGCGAGGCAGAAGACATCAAACGCCGCTTCCAGGTATCGAAGAAAGTATACAAACGAGCCGTCGGCGACCTCTACAAGCGCCATCTCATCACCGTCGAACCACTAATGATAAAATTAGTCTGAGAGTCCCGCTCCCCTGCTCCGTTTCCTCTATCAAGAACCATCTCGACAGAGGAGGCCATCAGGATAAATCTCATCATCGCCTATCATCGCTCATCACCGCCCATTATCGCCTATGCACAACCAATTCTCAAGAACCCAACTCCTCCTTGGCAGACCCGCTATCGACACCCTCAACGGCAGCCGTGTGGCGGTCTTCGGAGTCGGAGGCGTAGGAGGCTATGCCGTCGAAGTACTTGCACGCAGCGGCGTGGGGGCTATTGACATCATCGACAACGACCGTGTGTGTCCGTCCAATATCAACCGGCAGCTCCTTGCCACCACCAAGACGGTAGGACAATATAAGGTCGATGTGGCTGAAGAACGCATCCATGCCATCAATCCCGACTGTATTGTACGCAAGCACCGGACTTTCTACCTGCCGGACAATGCCGACCAGTTCGATTTCACTCTTTATGACTACGTGATTGACTGTATTGATACGGTCAAGGCAAAGCTCGACCTCATCTTCCGTTGCCACGAGCAGAGTACTCCTCTGCTTGCCTGCATGGGTGCCGCCTACAAGCTGGATGCCACCCTGTTCCGTGTGACCGACATCTTCAAGACCATCAACGACCCACTGGCGAAAATCATCCGCAAGAAACTCCGCAAGACGAATATCAAGCATCTGAAAGTAGTCTACAGCCCCGAAGAACCACTCGAGAGCATCCTGCCACTTGAAAGTCCCGGCCCGTCCGATGAAGACTGCTCCGACACCATCCGGCATTCCGTGCCCGCCTCAAACGCATGGGTACCGGCCACAGCAGGACTAATCGCAGGAGGAGAGGCGGTGAAGGACCTTATCCTTTCAGCCCACACCATGCGCATCCACCCCGAAGAAGAGGCTGCAAGCGAACCGGCCCGCATCGCACGTGAGCGGGCTGCAATGATGCTGGAAAAGCATAAACGGATCAAAGCGGAGCAGACTGCAGCGGACAAGCAGTGCTTTTGACAAGAAATTTAAAAAGAGAAGATGAAAGATAATAACAAGTCAGAGCTCTTTACAGGTGCCGATACGATTATAAGTACAGAATAAGTAAGCCCCCTTCTTAAATAAGTCTTTCCAACACAATGCTTCACCGACTATAAGTTGCTCCCATTCCGGCAATATACGGCAGGGAGCGGGCCATCAACACGACTGGTGTTTACCGACAACTCCATAAGTGACGGCCATCAACACATCTGCAGAGAACGGGAAACTGATTCATTCCGGCCGCTCTTATATACAGTAAAGTACCAATGAACTTATATTGAAAATGCTCACCGAACAGCACTAAATTTTATTTGCTGTCATTCCCGTCATCCCAAGCAGACACCAAAGTGATTAGTTTACAGGATATTATCTCGAAATGTTAAAATGACAGCAAATGAATTTAAAAATTATATTGTGATTATCTCTTGAAAAGAGTTGTGATATTATAAAGGCCATTCACAATGATCAGGTTATTTGAAAGTTAGAGTTCAGAATGCGTAAGCAACTTTTACGGCCTTGTCACGTGACAGCTGTCCGGGGTTAGTACCGGGTTCTCCTTCGGGCACTTCACGATGGTAGAAGGCATAGAAGCGGATCCAGGAGTCTAAAATCTTACCGTCTTTACCATGAAAAGACATAGGGATAGTGGGGAATACCGGGAGTCCATGATGGTCGACAAACGACTTCTGGACCAGTTCACTGCAATAGATTTCCTTGTCATCGGGCATATAGAAGTGGTCGTAAGGTCTGCCGAGATAGCTCAATGCCCGTTTCATAGAAGTAGCTATATCACAGTCGGCAATTACCCTTCCCACAGCAATGAGCGGCCTGCCTTCTTTCCCCTTCGCACGGTTGAGGAAGTCGGTCAGGGCTGTAAGCACAACCCCTTTTCCGATTGCTTCCAGTGCATAATCAAGGCTGTCCGTATGATGGAAAATCGCCACATGGTCAATCTTCAGTCCGTCAATACCCTGTGTTGCATCTGTAATGGCATTGCTTTGTTCTTTCACAACAAACATCAAGTCTCCCTCACGCAGGTTGTGGAGGGAGATGTCTTCATCCTGCTCCAACGCTGACGAACAGCCACAGAACAGAATGAACAAGACTAAAAGCAGAGGCTTCAGGTTTTCCGGGAATCTTCTCATGGAGTATAAAATCTGATGTTAACAATACATCTTTACGGGTTGTCTTGTTCTGTGCAGACAGCATACCGACAAAATGTCTGAACAGTAGAAGCATCAGTTGGCCATTTCAGAAAGGAACTTGATGCGGACAAGACGGATTTCAACTTCACTGTAGTCTCCGTCCAGTTCTTCCATTGCCGTCTCGATGCTGTCGGTCTCACTGTCCATGAAGTAATCGTAGATGTCGTCAATCTGCTCCTCATCATACACCTCCTCGAGGAAGTAATCGATGTTCAGTTTCGTCCCGCTATAGACAATCTCCTCGATCTTCGTAAGCAGATCGTCGAAGTCGAGTCCCTCCGCCGTGGCAATGTCGTCGAGCGGCAGCTGACGGTCGATGCTCTGGATAATCTTGACTTTCTGCATCGACTTCTTGGCTACCGTCCTGACACGCAGCTCCTCGGGACGCTCAATGTGGTTCTCTTCACAATGCTGCTTTATCAGTTCGCAGAACTCCTTTCCGTAACGTTTCGCCTTGCCGGCACCTACTCCCTGTATGTTCTGCAGCTCCTGTTCGTTGACAGGATACATCATCGCCATCTGCTCCAGAGAAACATCCTGGAAAATCACGTAAGGAGGGATTTCCAGTTTGCGGGCAATCTTCCGGCGCAGCGTCTTCAGCATGGAGAAAAGCTCCGGGTCGAGGACAGCCGTACCCGCCATCGGTTCGTCGTCTTCATACTCATCCTTGAACTCGGTGTCCATGACAATCATGAACGATTCCGGCGACTTCATAAACCGCCGCCCGGCAGCCGTCAGTTTCAGCAGTCCGTAGTTCTCGACATCCTTCTTCAGGTATCCGGCCAGCAAAGCCTGCCGGACGACAGGACTCCATATTTTCGGATCTTCTTCCTCGCCGGCACCGAACTCTTCCAGCTCGTCATGCCTGTGGTCTTTCTGGTCGTCGGTAGCCCTCCCCCTTACAAAGTCGATGACGTATTCCTGCCTGAAGTTCTCCTTCAGCACCTTGACCGCCTGGAGAACCATCAGCAGCTGCTTCTGCCCCTCAATCTTCTTCTTGGGATGCAGGCAGTTGTCGCACATTCCACAGTTGTCCTTCGGATAATCCTCTCCAAAATAATGCAGCAGCATCTTCCTGCGACAGACAGACGACTCGGCGTAGGCTTCCGTCTCCTGCAGCAGCTGCCGCCCGATGTCCTGTTCGGCAACCGGCTTCCCCTCCATGAACTTCTCCAGTTTGTTCAGATCCTTCTTGGAGTAGAACACGATGCAGAGCCCCTCCTCTCCGTCGCGCCCGGCACGGCCGGTCTCCTGGTAATAACCTTCAAGGCTCTTCGGAATGTCATAATGGATTACGAAACGCACATCCGGTTTGTCGATTCCCATACCAAAGGCAATCGTTGCCACAATGACATCCAGTTCCTCCATGAGGAAGTCGTCCTGTGTCCTGGAGCGTGTCTCGGAGTCGAGTCCGGCATGATAGGGTGCGGCCTTTATGTCATTGGCCTGCAGGACGGCGGCCAGTTCTTCCACTTTCTTGCGCGACAGGCAGTAGATGATACCGCTCTTGCCAGCATGCTGCTTGATGAACTTGATGATCTGCCTGTCGGTATCGTCGTCGCTCTTCTTCGCCCGCACCTCGTAGTACAGGTTCGGACGGTTGAAGGAACTCTTGAACTCCACGCAATCCTCAATACCCAGACTGCGCACGATGTCCGTACGCACCTTGTCGGTAGCCGTCGCCGTAAGTGCGATGACCGGAGCAACGCCGATCGCATCAATGGCATGGCGTATCTTGCGGTACTCCGGACGGAAGTCATGTCCCCATTCCGAGATGCAATGCGCCTCGTCAATGGCGTAGAAGCTGATTTTAACCGACCGCAGGAATGCAATGTTCTCCTCCTTGTTCAGTGACTCCGGAGCGACATAAAGCAGTTTCGTATGACCCGAGACGATATCCGCACGTACCTGGTCGACCTCGGCCTTCTTCAAGGAAGAGTTGAGATAATGCGCCACACCGTCCTCCTCGCTGATGCCGTTGATGACATCCACCTGATTCTTCATCAGGGCGATGAGCGGAGAGACGACAATCGCCGTGCCCTCCATGATCAATGAGGGGAGTTGATAGCAGAGGCTCTTTCCGCCGCCTGTCGGCATCAGCACGAAAGTGTCGTGTCCGGCAAGAAGATTGCGGATGATAGCCTCCTGGTCGCCTTTGAACTTGTCAAAGCCAAAGTAATGCTTAAGTTTTCCGGTAAGATTGACGTCCTGTGTCATGTTAATAGCTGGTATGTTCCTTTCCTTTTAGGTTCGGTAGAAAAACGATACAGCCTGCCGACATGAATCCGTCTTCACATCTGCAGGCTGTATGTGTATAAGGTTACGAGGCGGCATTCGCTTTCTGAATGTGCGCCTTGTCCAATTGCTGACGGACGTATTCCTCCGTCACTTCAAACGACTTGATTCGCCGGGACGGTACGTCGAACATCGCATCCATCATCACTGCCTCGACGATGGAACGCAGGCCGCGCGCACCGAGCTTGTACTCGACAGCCTTGTCCACGATGTAATCGAGTGCCGGATCCGTAAAGCTGAGCGTGATGCCGTCCATGCTGAACAGCTTGACATACTGCTTCACGATGGAGTTCTTCGGCTCGACGAGTATCTTGCGCAACGCTTCCCGGTCGAGCGGATTGAGATAGGTCAGCACCGGCAGACGGCCGATGATTTCCGGGATGAGGCCGAACGACTTCAGGTCCTGTGGCAGCACATACTTCATCAGATCAGCCTTGTCTATCCGTGCGACATTCTGCACCGAGTTGTAACCGACGGTATGCGTATTGAGCCGCTGCGCTATCTTGCGTTCGATACCGTCGAAGGCACCTCCGCAGATGAAGAGGATATTGCGCGTGTCAACATGTATGTAGTCCTGGTCAGGATGCTTGCGTCCGCCCTTGGGCGGCACGTTCACCATCGTTCCTTCCAGGAGTTTCAGCAGTCCCTGCTGTACGCCCTCTCCGCTCACGTCACGGGTAATGCTCGGGTTGTCACTCTTACGGGCAATCTTATCTATTTCGTCGATGAAGACGATGCCGCGCTCCGCCGCTGCCACGTCGTAGTTAGCAACCTGCAAGAGACGCGACAGAATGCTCTCCACATCTTCTCCTACATAGCCGGCTTCAGTGAAGACAGTCGCATCGACAATGGTGAAAGGTACGTCAAGGAGCTTGGCAATCGTGCGGGCAAGCAAGGTCTTTCCCGTACCAGTGGACCCTACCATGATGATATTGCTCTTTTCGATTTCCACACCGTCGTCGTCCTTGGGCTGCTGCAGCCGTTTGTAATGATTGTAGACCGCTACCGAAAGATAGCGTTTCGCTTCGTCCTGACCGATGATATACTCGTCAAGGTACTTCTTGATTTCCTTCGGTTTCGGCACTTTCTTCACCTTGAAAGGATCACCTTCACCGCTCTGTTCCTGTGCCAGAGCACCTGTCTGCATGACAATGTTGTAAGCCTGCTGCGCACAGTCCTCACAGATATAACCGTTCAGACCCGTGATAAGGAGCTTCACATCTTTCTCGTTCCGACCGCAAAAACTACATTTCTTCTGGGGCATTGTCTCTCCTTTACTTTACAGCATTGTTTACCGGTTTCCTCGTCAGCACCTCATCGATCATACCGTACTCCCTGGCCTCTTCAGAAGTCATCCAGTAGTTACGGTCACTGTCGTTCCACACCTTGTCGAACGGCTGGTGAGAATGGTTGCTGATGATGGTATAAAGTTCTTTCTTGAACTTCTGAATCTCACGCGCTTCTATCTCAATGTCGGAAGCCTGACCCTGTACGCCACCGAGCGGCTGATGAATCATCACGCGGCTGTGTGTCAGGGCAGAGCGTTTCCCCTCCTGACCGGCGACGAGCAGCACGGCAGCCATCGAGGCAGCCATACCCGTGCAGATGGTGGCAACATCGCTTGAGATGAACTGCATGGTATCGTAGATGCCCAGGCCGGCTGTCACGCTTCCACCGGGAGAATTGATGTAAATCGATATATCCTTGCCCGGATCGACGGAGTCCAGATAGAGCAACTGTGCCTGCAGTGTATTGGCGGTATAATCATCGATCTGCGTACCGAGGAAGATGATGCGGTCCATCATCAGGCGTGAGAACACGTCCATCTGGGTCACGTTCAGCTGCCGTTCTTCAAGAATGTACGGGTTCAGGTACTGTGCCTGCGACTTCACCACGTCGTCCAGCACCATGCCGTTGATTCCAAGATGCCTGGTAGCATACTTTCTAAAGTCGTTCATTGTTTTCCTTTCTATAATATAAAATGTGACAAAAAACAGAGGTTACCGACCTCTCTTATCATTGCCATTAATACAAACTCCATGCCACCCGAGGCGGCATCAGCCTGCATATCTAAAGCAAAGATAAGCAAAAAAATCGATAACCTCTCTATATAAAGGAAGATTTTTCCTAAAATTATTGCCCGCTTACAAGTTTGTTGAACTCTTCAAGACTCACGCTCTTGACGTTCAGCTTGACTATTTCCTTGACAGCGGCAGCAAGTTTGCGGTCGAGTGCAGCCTCGACGAACGAGTCGATGTTCTCACGCTTCTTCAGCATCTCATCCGCATAGCCGTTCAGGTAGTCGTCCGGAACGTTTGTCATGCCATACTGGGCAAACTGCGCACGGGCCATCTGGCGCGCACTCTCACGGACATCATTGTCTTCGACCTTGATGCCGTGGGCAGTTGCCAGCTGCTGCTTGATCAGGTGCCATGTCAGCTCCTTGATACTCTGCTCGTAGTTTTTCTCTACAAACTCCTCGCCCTTGTCCTTGTTGTTGGCCAGCATGATGCGCTTCAGGATGGTATCCGGGAAAGTCAGTTTGCCGACCTTCTTCTCGCAGTAAGCACGGAGATCCTGGATGAACCTGTAGTCAGAGTCGCCTTTCAACTGCTCTTTCAGGCCGTCGGCAATCGCCTTGCGGAAACCAGCCTCGTCCTTGATGCCGGCCTGCTCACCGTAGACACCTTTCCAGAGTTCAGCGTTGTTCTCAGCCTTGACAAAGCGTGAAATCTCTGTAATCTGATAAGAGAAATTGCCCTTGTGCCCGGCAACCTCGTCCTTCTTGATTTTCAGAAGAGAAGAAACTTCTATGTCGTTATCGGGATAAGCAGCCGTCGGGTTGAAAGTGATGATATCGCCCAGCTTGGCACCGTCAAAGAGTTTTTTCTGGTCTTCTACTTTGATGTACTGCGGCATCAGCGAAGCACCCTCAACGGTAATGCCGCCTTCGAGCGTATTGCCGTTCTCGTCCAGCTCACGGAGGTCGCCCTTCAGCATATCACGCTGTTCCGGATCGAAAGTATCCACCTTGTCGTAGTGGCCTGCACGGCTCTGGAACATCTCGACCTGCTGGTCAATCAGCTTGTCGTCAACGGCAATCTCATAGTAGTCAATCTTGTTCTTGCCGTTCAGTTCAATCTTGAACTCCGGTGCGACGGCAATGTCGAACTTGAACTCATAAGGAGCTTCCTTTTCCAGATCAACACTCTCCTGGGACTCCGAGGCCATCGGCTGGCCCAGCATCTGGATTTTGTTGTCGGTTATGTATTTCTGGAGATTCTCACCCAGGATTCTGTTGATGACATCCACCTTTACCTGCATGCCGTACTGCCGCTTGACCAAGCCCATCGGCACCTGTCCCGGACGGAAACCGGGAACATTGGCACGCTTGCGATAATCCTTGAGCGTCTTCTCGACCTCATCCTTGTAATCAGCTTCCTCAACAGTGATGGTCATCAGACCGTTCACCTTGTCGGGATTCTCAAATGAAATTTTCATCTTTAATGTTCTATATTATGTTTATTATTATTTATCAAAGGCATTCATTCACGAGAAGACACACCATCCCCCACAGTCTTTGGAGTGCAAAGGTACTTAAAAATTCGCATACCCTTATAATATATAGGTGGAAAATTGTTTTTTTAACCAAGACATCAGGAACGCCTGCGCCGCCCCGGAGATTCCTCTACACCAAACATTGCACTTCTATCTTGAATGTTGAAGACACCAGGAAGACATCAGATGTTCTTGGCCGGATTCTGACACAGTCCGTCTTCTTCCCCATGAAATGTTCCCGACAGACCAGCCGCACCCATGCAAAAGACTCCAGCAGGGTGTCTCACCAGTCACAACGACCGGGAACACTGTTCCCAACGGCTGGGAATCGTGTTCCCGACAGCCGGGAACGAGTTTCCCGACCGGTCGGGAATACGGCACAATGCAGGACGACACGACGGAGACTTTGCAGTATCCGTGGGGGAGCAGGCTACGGCCGGATAACTCCATCAGCCTCTTCCTGTGCCCGCTTACGCTGGTCGAGCAGCTGGAAGTCTTTCTTCTGCAGGACGAAGTCTGTACCGAGATACTTCTCCTTCACGATTTTGTTGGCTGCCAGTTCCTCCGGCGTCCCCTTGAAGAGGATGCGTCCTTCGAAGAGAAGATAAGCGCGGTCGGTGATGTTCAGCGTTTCATGTACATTATGGTCGGTAATGAGGATACCGATGTTGCGGAACTTCAGCCGCCACACAATGTGCTGGATATCCTCAACGGCGATAGGGTCGACACCGGCAAACGGCTCATCGAGCATGATAAACTTCGGGTCGATCGCCAGACAGCGGGCAATCTCACAGCGCCGGCGTTCACCGCCGGAAAGGCGGTCGCCGAGGTTCTTGCGCACTTTTTCCAGACGGAATTCCCGGATGAGACTTTCCATCTTTTCGATGCGTTCCTGCTTCGACAGTTTCGTCATCTCCAGCACGCTCATGATGTTGTCCTCCACGCTCATCTTGCGGAAGACACTCGCCTCCTGCGGAAGATAGCCGATGCCGGCACGTGCGCGCTTGTAGACAGGATAATTGGTGATTTCCTGATTGTCGATGTAGACGTGCCCCTCATTCGGAACGACAAGCCCCGTCGTCATGTAGAAGGATGTCGTCTTGCCCGCACCGTTCGGCCCGAGCAACCCGACAATCTCCCCCTGGCGCACATTGATGCTTACCCCATTGGCTACCGTACGTTTCCCGTACCGTTTCACCAGCCTGTCCGTACGGAGCACACTTTCTTTCCCTTCAGGACGTACGACGAAATTATCTGTTTCCAACATAGCTTTCCCTTTTAGCTTTTAGACAGGAGGCGTCATCAGACACCACCGCCGCAACCGCTGCAAAATTAATAAATTAAAAGCAGACAGCAGTCATAAAGACGTGAAAAGAAACAAAAGAGGGCGACTGCGGGAGGAAAGCAGCCTTTGCGACTATTAAATAATGTCTTTCCTGCCTGTTTCTGTGATATTTTGGCTAATTTTGCACATTCAAACCAAAAGGGGAAATTCATGCTTGTCTTCAAGTGGCTGAACACATTCGGCAATTATCTTATACTGATGGGGCGGTCGTTCAGCCGGCCTGAACGGATGCGGATGTTCCTGAAACGCTACGTCAAGGAGATGTCGCAGCTGGGGGTCGACTCCATCGGCATCGTCCTGCTCATCTCGTTCTTCATCGGTGCGGTGATATGTATACAGATCAAGCTCAACGTGCAGAGCCCCTGGATGCCTCACTGGGTGTCGGGCTATGTGACACGTGAAATCATGCTGCTGGAGTTCTCCAGCAGCATCATGTGTCTGATTCTGTCGGGAAAGGTCGGTTCGAACATAGCTTCAGAGCTGGGTACCATGCGCGTGACACAGCAGATCGACGCCCTGGAAATCATGGGCATCAACTCCGCCAGCTATCTCATCCTGCCAAAGATGCTTGGACTGATCACCATCATGCCGTTTCTTGTCATCTTCTCGGCGGCTACGGGTATCATCGGCGCATACGCCACGGCATACATCGGGCACATCATCACGCCGATTGACCTGACCGCCGGGCTGCAGCACGACTTCAATCCGTGGTTCATGTGGATGAGCATCATCAAAGGTTTCTTCTTCGCTTTCATCATCTCAAGTGTCTCCTCTTACATGGGCTACACGGTGAAAGGCGGAAGCGTCGAGGTAGGCAAGGCTTCCACTGACGCCGTAGTCTGTTCGAGCGTGCTGATTCTCTTCAGCGATGTGTTCCTGACGCAGGTGCTGAGCTAAACAGATGCCTCCCACGACCCCTCCAAAGGAGGGAAGTGGCTAACGGAACACCTATCACCGCTTACCATCATCTCCAAGCCCCTACGAAGGAGGTGAGAGGCTGACGGGGACTAAATTAGAACAAGCAGAACACCACTTATGACTGAGGTTTATCAGTTATAAGAAGTAAAAAATAAACCATACATCCCAACGAACAAGCTGATTGGGGGCTTCCCTCCTTCGGAGGGCTGGGGAGGGAGGGGAGGTTTCTCATTATGATTGAAGTAAAACATCTCTACAAGTCGTTCGGCGACAAGGAAGTGCTGAAAGACATCAACACCGTCTTTGAGGACGGTAAAACGAACCTCATCATCGGACAGAGCGGTGCAGGCAAAACCGTCCTGATGCGCTCGCTCACCGGCCTGCTCGATCCGACCAGCGGTGAAGTGCTTTATGACGGACGCAATTTTGTCAACATGACAAAGAAGGAGAAGATCCTCATGCGCCGTGAAATGGGAATGATCTTTCAGGGAGCAGCTCTCTTCGACTCGCTCACCGTACTCGAGAACGTTCGTTTCCCGTTGGATATGTTCTCGGACATGACGGCACAGGAACGTGACAAAAGGGCGATGGAATGTCTTGAACGCGTGAACCTGACAGGGGCTGAACAGAAGTTCCCCGGTGAGATTTCAGGCGGTATGCAGAAACGTGTTGCCATTGCGAGGGCGATTGTAATGAACCCGAAGTATCTTTTCTGCGACGAGCCGAACTCCGGGCTGGACCCGAAGACTTCACTTGTCATCGACGAACTGCTGACGAGCATCACACGGGAATTCAACATGACGACCATCATCAACACCCACGACATGAACTCGGTGATGGGCATTGGTGAAAATATCCTCTTCATCGCCGACGGTAGGAAAGAATGGCAGGGCAACAAAGACTCCGTTATCTCGTCCCGGAACAAGAAACTGAATGACCTTGTCTTCGCCTCTGACCTCTTCAAGAAAGTCAAGAGCATGGAAGAAAGCAAAACTACATTATAAAGCAAGACTACATTATAAGGAGACTCAGCAACTTATCAGTTCTGAGATATATTGAAACAAGCCTTTATCTTTCCTGCTAAAACAGGGGATAAAGGCTTATCTATTTCTATTGCTGTCCGATAAGGTTAAGCCCAAATCGGTTCATTAGAGTCTTGGAAGATTCTGTTTTATTGCCGAACAGATTGTTTGTCTTTGTAACGAAGGTATAGCGGGCTACGTCAAGTTAGAAAGACAAGAGGAGACCATGTCTGCGTATTTAAAATCTGAAACATATTTACACAATCCACTGTAATCCGTCCTTAACACATACATAAAAACTTTTCTTTTCCATTTTTAAGGATTACAGTTATATGCTTACTCTTTTATAGATTTTCATCTACCTCTACTTTTATATTTAAAATGTGCATAAATTAAACATCTAATCAATCATACCTTCTATTTGCTTCCTGACAAAATGCCAGAATTGGTATCACTATTATTTATTCGTTTGTTTACATTGTTCTTATGCTTACCGAAGTCTATGTTGACGTATGCTTCAAGCATGAACACTCTGTTCAGGTCATACGAAAAAGCATCCTGCCTGTTAGGAGCCAGCTTCGACCAGTTTTCTACATACTGACTATACTTGCTACTGAAAGGATTCAATACCTGAGCTTGTATACCCCAGTTATCCTTATTATAGCCCACAGATATTGAATGTAAAGTTTCCTCCTTAGTTAAAGTCTCTCCCCATAGTATTTTATGCCCTTTGCCGGCACTAGCCATCAAGAACCAATTACCTTTCAGGAAGGTAACAGAACCATTTACACCGAAATCAGAATAGGTGTGGGTATAATTATTCCCCTCACTTATGTATCTGTTGAAGTATGTACTGACATTAATCTGACAATTTTCACCGAAAGGAATCAGCTTCAGATTTAAATTATTCTGCAATCGATGAAAACCCCTCTGATTTTCCATTGTACGTATATACTTATTATTCTCGAACAATGTCGTCTCCATCAATGGCTTGTCATCAAAGCTGTATCTGATAAGATAATCCAAATCCAACCATTTGTACTTCCAGTTGATAGTCAAATCATTAGAAACGAATTTTACTGTCTTAAGATTAGGATTTCCTCGTCTAACTTGATAATTATCTATATTCTGACTCACATCATTCATATCTGATAATGATGGAGAATAACCTGAAATATAGCCAGTGTATCTAACAAGTAAATTCTTGGTCAGATTGTATGACAATTTAAGTGTTGGCCGAAAAATAATTTTACTCTGGCTTACATCTCCCTGACTGTTATATGTTCTCATTACACCACTACCCATGGTGTATACCAATTTCCCTGCCTTAGACATAAATTCCACATACCCATAGGTCTCAGCTGTTCGCATGCTTATATTCGCATTGATGGTTCCACCATAATTATTGGAAACGAAGGCCTGATTATGTTTTATGCCAAGTGATAACATGGAATTTTTAATCTTTTGCTCATAAATAGCCTCAGCGATGAGCGAATATTTATTACCTTTCGTCTGCGATGCGTATTCCTCAACAGAATTTACTCCTCTCTGAGCAAAATGCCTGTTGTCCTTAGTATTTATATAGGTTCCTACCACATCAATAAATAGATTCTTACCTTTAGCCAGTTCTGTCTGGTAATAAATATCTAATGAAGGTATATTTTCCCTCGAATTCTCATGATCGGATATTCTATATTCCAGTCCAGCACTTGTAAGCTCGGATTCTCTGTCTGATATGGAATAAGGCATATCCATATATGACTGTCTGTAGTTGATACTTAGCAGATTGTTGTTTTTACTATAGTCATAACCTAATAGGAAATTCATCTTGTCATACTTTACCTTTGTAGGCAAGCCTGTTTCCACATTGTATAGTGAAGTCGCTGTTCCATTAAAGGTTTCAACATTCTCGCGTATCCATTTTAAATCTCTGCGTTCCCAATTAGATATAAACTTTACAGACGATCTTCCAAAATGATAATTAGCGGAAACATTATAATCTCCTGTTCCGATTTTATTTATGCCATTGGTTAAATCGACTGAGAAATTTCCACCTGAGTTCCTCCGTTTCAGAATAATATTAATGACAGCTCCCACATTTCCATAACGCAATCCCGGATTATCATGGTATTCCACCTTTGCTATATCGTCTGGTCTTAGAGATTTCACCTCAGGAAGATTTGCCTTTACTCCATTAATTTGTAATTCAACTGTCCCTCCTGTAGTCATCTCTATGCTATTGTTAATAGAATTGATCTCAATGCGTGGAAGACTTAAATTCTGCAGTAACAAAAGGCCATTACTGGATGCCTTCCGTTGCAGACTGCTAGGAATAAGTATCTGTCTGTCAATTTTCTGAATTTTATTACTGCCAATGACTTTTACCTCACCTAAAGCCTTTGGTAACACCATCAGTTTGATCTTTCCCATATCAACATCATCCGATGCATTATTACAGGTAATATATTGGTCTTCATAGCCTACATATGACAGATGAACGATAAAGTTATTCGATTCTATACCTTTAATATGAAATTCACCCACATCATTTGTTACGCCACCAAACAAGAATGTCGAATCTGCCGACAGAATTCTGACCGAACATCCAATTACTTCCTTGTCGTTCTCATCTACAATGTTTCCTTTTACACTCATTTGAGAGTATGCTCCTTTGGAAAACATCAGAAACAGGAGCATCATAAAAATATGCTTCATTATTTTATAACATTTAGATAATTTTCCTCATAATATCACATTTAGATCTTTAGCCCTTGTACATCTGGGATCTGGCATAGAAAAAGATTTTCTTCTGTTATCTTTGCAATGTCTAGATAATAGGTTTATTTTCTGTTGCAAATATATTTATATCTCCAAATTATTTCGCTACACAAAAGTGTAATAGTGAATATGTTCTGTAAATACCAACTAAGAGTCTCGATTCTATAATTAATTATAGAGTGAGAATATCCTCAAAGAAGAACGATACAAAGATAGTCTTTTTATGGCACAATTCCTTGGCTTTCTGATAAAAAGTATATTTTTCATCTTAAAAAGTTGTTTTGTTCAGTTTTAAATATTATCTTTGTATATAAAATTATAAGCGTTCTTTGTTAGGCAGAAAACAGCGAAGCCAAGTAGCTCGCTCGTTTCCAAACCGTTACCTATTTAGTTGTATCAACAAGATAACTTATTTATTTTCAATAAGTTATATTTTGATAACTATTTTGGCTTGCAATTAAGCCTTAATTGAAGTGCAAGAGAGCGTAGATTGAAAATGAAGGAAGGAAAGAAAAAACAGGACAAAAAAAATTCTCCCATAAGACCGACAGAGGCTAAATCCCGCATCCTTAGAAAGAATCGGATTCACAATTCTGTCAACAAAAACAAATGGAAAGATTATCATTCTCATTCGTCTTGGCTCGTTTTAATCTTCACAGCCTCATCATACTCCTCATAAACCTTGTCGCATAGTGCTTCAAAACCAGGGAAATAAAAAAAATGCTGGCTATCAATATAGCTGCGGAAAGAATCGTTGTAATAGAGCTCGTGTCCAAGGAGAGAAGTTTCCTCTCGGCCATACTTCTTACTGAACTTATAGAGGTAATAACACAGATAGGCTGCAATCTCATAGCATTCTTTCTTCGTGAATTCAGTCATCCACATAGGAAGTTTTTGCTCGTCTGTATTCAACAGATAGTCTATATAATCATTGAAGAGCCCAATCCACTCCGTATTCTCTTCTGTTGCAGGTAGCTTCAAGATGCTTTTCAAAAGTCCTTTTCTGATTTCAACTTTTGCGTGCTTCGTCTTTCTTTTACTGGCTACAGTATTCTCAAGAATCCAAGGAGCATCAACGGCAGTATATTCTTTCAACATGTTAGCCATTGCTAACCTGTTTATTTCTTCGTTCTTGTCATATCCATACTCACGCAGCAGGTCTATGAGAAACTCTGCATCGTTCTTCTTCAACCATTCAAGAGCGGCTTTACTATCATAGAAGATAAAATTGTTTTCGTTGAAAAATATACTATCATTGAAGTTGAAATAGAGTTTTCCACGTTTTATTACTTTCCTGTGATTTTTATCTATGGCATCATCAGGCAGCCCCTCTATCTTTACCGCACTGTTAATTGTGGGAGAAGTAATGATGTAATTGTAGTTTGGCACATAGACAAGTCTGTTCCAGAAATACTCTTGTTCGCCGAAACTGTCACCACCCATCTCCTTTTCCTGCTTAGCTCGTTCTGTTGCATTACCATTCTTAAAGATGTACGTTCTGAAGCCTCTCGTCAATTGAATATCATTACTTTGGCTTACATCAACACCAAAATACTTCAGAATAGCTTCTCTGGCTCTCTCGTTATCAACAGGTTTATAGCCCTTGCAACGGATTGCTTCATCAATCAGTTCGACAGCTATATCAGTGTATTCCACTTGAGCCTTCTGCGGAAAAGAAAGAATTCCTCCATCCGACACTTTTGTCAAGTCCAGATAATAGGCTCTGATCTGCTTATCATAGAGACTTAGCAAGTCTTTCTTGACCATAACAACCGTATCAGCAGTATTCTCCTGCTGCGGAACCTTACGTTGATTATCACAGCTGCTTCCCAAGACCATGAGCAGCAGCGTCAAAAGGAGATACTTGCTTTGTTTTATCTTTTTCATTCTCTATTTCAAGAAATCCGTCCGACAATAAAGACCCAGCTCAAGCGAAAGAATCTAAGAGTAAACCGACTTTCTATCGCCAGGACTACCCGTAATCTCCATCAGTACAAACAGCCTTAAAGGTAAACATGCCATTATCCACACAATGCCTATCGCATCATCCACACACCTTTCCTCTTTATCATCGGCACAACAACCTGTTCCGTAGTCTTGTCACCATAATGAAAAAGCAGAAAAACACTGGCTGTACTGTCTTTCTCCGAGAATACAGATGAAGCCAGCGAGATGGAATCAATCCCTTTATGCTGACTTTTCTGCTGCTCCATAAACTGCTGAAGATTAATCAGAAGCTGTTTCCGATAGCCATCGGGCAACTTTCCCGGACGGTTCTCACCCTCCAAGAAGGCTTCATACTTGCCTTCAAGCAGTTGTTCATAATAGAGTTTGGCTGCCCGTGCAGCCAACTCTCCTTGGTCAACCTCCTCCTTCTTACTTCCACAAGCTACCAACAGCAATGCCGAAGCAAAAAGAAAGGGTAGCATAATCCGCTTCATACACACACCTCCTACGACTACTTCTGACGGATGAATACGTTGATCGGACAGCCATGCAGGTTCCAGTTCTCACGTATCTTGTTCTCCAGGAAACGGCGATACTGCTCCTTGACGTACTGTGGCAGGTTCGCATAGAACACGAAAGAAGGAATCTGCGTGTTAGGTAGCTGTGAGCAATACTTGATTTTAATGTACTTCCCCTTTACTGACTGTGGCGGCGTCGTCTCGATGATGGGCAGCATCACCTCGTTCAGCTTCGTCGTACCGATGTGTATCTTACGGTTCTGATAGACTTCCTTCGCAGTTTCCAAAACCTTGAAGATGCGCTGTTTGGTCAGTGCAGAAGCAAAGATGATCGGGAAGTCGACGAACGGTGCCATACGCTTACGGATAGCATTCTCGAAAGTATCGATAACCTTCTGGTTCTTGTCTTCCACCAAGTCCCACTTGTTCACAACTACGACAAGGCTCTTGTTGTTGCGCTGGATGAGCTGAAAGATATTCATATCCTGCGCCTCGATGCCACGGGTTGCATCCAGCATAAGGATGCAGACATCAGAGTTCTCGATGCTTCGGATGGAACGCATGACACTATAGAACTCCAGATCCTCGGTCACCTTGTTCTTACGGCGGATACCGGCAGTATCAACCAGATAGAAATCGAAACCGAACTTGGTGTAACGGGTATAGATACTGTCACGGGTCGTACCGGCAATCTCGGTCACAATATTACGGTCCTCGCCGATGAAGGCATTGATGATGCTCGACTTGCCGGCGTTAGGACGGCCTACGACGGCAAAACGCGGTATGTCCTGGTCGACAGATTCGTCCGGAGCATCCTTCAGCTTCTCGAGCAGTATATCGAGCAGGTCGCCCGTACCGCCACCCGTAGCGGCACTGACACAGATGGGTTCTCCCAGTCCGAGCTTATAGAACTCGGCAGCCTGGTAGTATTCGCCGCTGTTGTCCACCTTGTTGGCAACAAGGAGAACCGGCAGCTTGGTACGGCGGAGAATCATTGCAACATCCTCGTCCCAGTCGGTGACACCGGTCTCGGTATCAACAAGGAAGATCACGAGGTCGGCCTCTTCTGTCGCCACAAGCACCTGCTTGCGAATTGCATCCTCAAAGATATCATCTGATTTGACTACCCATCCACCTGTGTCAACAACAGAGAACTCACGGCCGTTCCACTGGCACTTGCCATACTGGCGGTCACGGGTCGTACCGGCCGTGTCGCTCACGATGGCGTGACGGGTCTGGGTCAGTCGGTTGAAAAGCGTGGACTTACCTACGTTCGGGCGTCCCACGATAGCTACTAAATTTGCCATTCATGCTGGTCTTTTTCCTCCTCATGATGCAAGAGCCATGCCGCCAAGCGTATCATGAAAAGGCGCCGGATGTGGTCAGGCATCCGATGAATATTTGCCGAGGATGACCATTCCCCAGCCCTCGCATTGTGCGAGAGTATGCCCTACTAAACAGTCAGGGCGATTCTGTTTCTCTTATAATCAGGGAGGACTGTCAGATCCATTGGTTCCGTCAGCCTTGTCAGCCGAATTGAACCCATAGTCACCATCAGTTCCGGAGGCCAAAAGCCCCAAGACCTCTCTCCGCCTTTTTTCCGTCAGACATCCCCCGTAAGAGGCCGGAGATTTTTACCTTTTTACTTTCTTACTTTTTCACCTTTTTACTTTTCCTCTCGGATCACTCCGGATTATACCCGAAGTTGTTCAATTCCTTCTGTGAGTTGCGCCAGTCCTTGTCCACCTTCACGAAGGTCTCAAGGAAGATCTTCTTGTCGAAGAAACGCTCCAGACTCTTGCGGGCCTCGGTCGACATCTTCTTCAGTGCCATGCCCTGGTGCCCGATGATGATTCCCTTCTGGCTGCTGCGCTCAACGTAGATGACTGCATTGATATGTATCTGACGGTCATCTTCCTTGAAACGCTCAACGACAACCTCAACAGAATAAGGGATTTCCTTGTCGTAATAGCGTAGAATCTTCTCACGGATGATCTCCGAGACGAAGAACCTTGCAGGCTTGTCTGTCAGCTGGTCCTTGTCAAAGAAGGCCGGACTCTCCGGCAGCAGCTCTCGGACACGCTTCATGAGAATGTCCGTCCCGAACTTGTTTTTAGCCGAAATGGGCAATATCTCTGCATCAGGAAGCAGTCCATGCCATTTCTCCACAAGCTCGACGAGCTTCGACTGGTCGCTCTCGTCAATCTTGTTAATCAGGAGAATGACCGGAATCGTCATCTTCGCGACCTTCTCCAGAAAGTCCATGTTCTTCTCCGGATTCTCGACGACATCCGTCACATACAGCAGGACATCAGCATCGGCCAGGGCTGATTCCGAGAACTGAAGCATCATCTCCTGCATCTTATAGTTCGGCTTCAGCACCCCAGGCGTGTCCGAGAAGACTATCTGGGAGTCGTCCGTATTGACGATTCCCATGATGCGGTGACGTGTTGTCTGTGCCTTGAAAGTGGCTATACTGAGTTTCTCACCGACGAGCTGGTTCATCAGCGTGCTCTTCCCGACATTCGGGTTGCCGACGATATTTACAAATCCTGCTTTGTGCATAATATGTCTTCTAACAAAAAACGCACCTATCTTATTAGAAAAAGAAAGATGCGTTCTTTTGTGTATGATAACTTAGCGTCTTTATTTCTTAACCGCTGCAGAAGCTCCGTCATACGCCCACCTGTAATAAGAGGCACCATTGACGAAACCCGCTCCGAAAGCTGTGAAGATGATTCTGTCGCCTTTCTTCAGTTTCGATTCGAAGTCCCAGAGAACAAGCGGCATACAGGCGGCGCTGGTGTTGCCGTAACGCTGGATGTTCACCAGCACCTTCTCCATCGGAACACCGATACGCTTTGCCACAGCCTCGATGATACGCAGATTGGCCTGATGACAGACAACATAATTGATGTCTTCCTGTGTCAGACCGTTGCGTTCCAGCAAAGTCGCACAGTCGTCGCCCATGGCCGTGACAGCATAACGGAACACTGTGCGCCCCTCCTGGTAAGTGTAATGTAGCCGATGGTCGACCGTGAACCGGGAAGAGGGGCATACGGAACCGCCCGCCTTGATGTGGAGGAACGGAAGTCCCTTGCCATCCGTACGGTGGTAGGAGTCTATCAGACCGATGTTTTCCTCGGTCGTCCCTTCAACCATCACAGCACCTGCCCCGTCGCCGAAGAGCGGACAGGTCGCACGGTCACGGTAGTCGGTAATGGCCGACATCTTGTCAGCTCCAATTACGATGATGCGCTTGTGACGGCCGCTCTGGATCATGTTGCAGGCAACATCGAAAGCATACATGAAGCCGCAGCACGCAGCAGCAAAGTCAAATGCGAAAGCGTTCTTCAGCCCCAGCTTGCCCAAGACAATGGAAGCTGTAGAAGGGTGCGGATAGTCAGGAGTCGTAGTGGCGACGATGACAGCATCGATACTGTCAGGATCGGCACCGGTCTTCTTCATCAGAAGTTTGGCCGCCTTGCGTGCCATATAGGATGTGCCGAGACCTTCCTCCGTGAGAATGCGGCGCTCCTTGATGCCCGTGCGGGTGGTAATCCACTCGTCATTGGTATCCACCATACGCGACAGTTCCTCGTTGTTGAGGACATAGTCGGGCACGTAACCTGCGACACCTGTGATGATCGCATTGATGTTGCTCATGTTTATTCAGCTGTTTCCTTTACGACAGCAACCTTGCCACGATAGTAACCGCAAGTAGGACAAACTGTATGGTAAACATAATAAGCTCCACAGTTGGGGCATACTGCCAATGTAGGAGCAACTGCCTTATCGTGAGTTCTTCTCTTCAGTGTACGGGTCTTTGACTGTCTTCTTTTTGGATGTGCCATAATTCTTTAAACGTTTAATATATTATTCTTTCAGTTTTAATAGAGCTTCCCAGCGCGGATCCACCGCTACCCCGTCTTCCTGACCGCTTCGGGCGGCAGAGTGCTCTTCAAGAGCTCGTATCATAGCAGGGTTGCATTTTCCAGGTGCATGCACATGCTTGATAGGGATTGCGAGGGCAATGAATTCGTAGAGGAGCCATGTGACATCGAGTATTCCTTCGTCCTCGGCCACCGTCACAAGATCATCGTCTTCTGAGTAGCTATCTCCGAGCTTAACAGCCATCCGTTGGTCTGCCACAATGGGTTGATCCATGTCGTCAAGACAAAGATCACATGGCACAACGACGCTGCCAACTGTATGGAAATTCAAATCAAAGCAGTCACCAATGCGGTTCACTGCCAGCGTAGTATGTAAACAACCATGTTGCACTTCGGCAGCCTCAAGTGACTGAAAAAATGCATCATCTAAGTCGAATTCAAGCACTGTCTGCCCTTCCTCCAACGCTTTTAAGTCTATTTTATAGGCTTCTGAACTTGCCATACGGGCTGCAAAGTTACAAATATTTTCTGAAATTTGCCAATGAAAGCGTTAAAAAAATCTTATTTATAAGACTTACTCTAACTTCAAAACGCCTTATCTGTTATTTTAAAATCATTCATATTATAATCTTTTATGATTCTATCGATGCCAAAAAGTCCTTTTCATGCTGTTGCATTTGGACTACAAACTCAATATAAGAAGATGCAGAAGTCGCAATCTGAACGCCATAAATACCGATCATTGAGACACCATCTCTTAAGTGAGCAGTAACTATTTCTGTAGTCTTTGCTGTCAAAGGAGCAACAAAACCACCTCTCTTAACGTGCAAAGCTGTCATATATGTAATGATTTGATGAATGTCATTACGATCAACTTCGGCAACCCTTTTACACTCTCCCAAACGTTTATACTTCGCATCCAACACCATTTCGTCATTATAAAAGTCTGGATAACGAAGCCCACTACCATCGGTAAATAAAGCGATTCCTTTCTTTCTTAGTCTATTTTCGGCGTGTATGAACCGACAATCTCTAAGAAGTGTGGCAACATATTCCTCCCATAACCATGCACCATCAAACAAAACACCATGTATTTCATTATCATCTTCGCCATATTTCACTTCTTCCATGCGCAATATTTGAATGCAAAGCAATTGTAATGAGCGATATTTCGTATAATAAGGATGGCTTTTCAATCTCAGATTTCGATTGATAACAGCCGCTCGTTCCACCTTATTATATAAGGTGGTATAATGCTTTATTATCTTTATGTTCTCTGTAGTTTCACGACAAGAAGACAACACGCATCGCCCAAAATGCGTTGACTGCATAAATTCTATGGTATGTCTTATCAACTGAGTAACATCATTATCACGGCTATACTCATGCGTTGTATAAGCAAATCTCCCTGAAAAAGGAACATTATTTCGCAGGTGTTGGCTCACATTTATACTCCCATGTACGTTTGAATCATTATGATTATAACATTGATATTGACGGAAAACACCTTGCTGTATGGCTGATTTGAGAAGATGAGGAAACATCAACATTAAGAGTTCTGAGAGTCCTTCTTCACCACTATTCAAATCTAAATCGAACATGTTTAGCGCCAAAACCTTCTGTAACATATAATGTAAGAAATAGTCATTCTGCCCCAAATCGAACCGCGATTTGATTTTAAGTTTGATATTCCCAATACCAACAAAGCCCATAATATTACCCGTAACAACTCGTACTTCGTCAGGATTATCTGTGTTTTGGATAGAATATAATGTTCCATTTCCTATTTCATCATCACATTCTTCTATGCTTTCAGGGAACACAAGCAAGTGCTCATGATCACGACATAATTCAGAAATTGTTTTATCACCAAATGGAAACAGTGCTGCAATATCATCCCTTTGGAATCGGTTATTCGCACTTACGCTGTTATTATCTGTCAATTCTATCTGCATAAACCAAATCTTCTGAAGCCATCTTTCTCATCTAACCTTCTCTGAAAAAGGCTTTTCTGAACTTCTCCATCATATCATCTATGGCTCTGAAACCACGCAAATATTCCCTCAAAAGAGGTTCTATATTCATATCCCAAAGCGCAGAAAAATCTCCTTTTAAATCCTTTATCTTCATGAAATAGGCTGGTCCTACACTATAAGCAGCACCTAAACCATCTGTAGCTACAATTTCATTATTCAGTCTATGCATTGTTTCTTTTGCGCTATCAGCCAAAGATTGTCCAAGATTATCTAACATATCTTCCGTACATTCAGGTTTTATTTCTTTCCAAGTAAACCTTCTTCGCATCGCAAAATCCATGCTTTCTACAGATCGATCTATGTCATTCATTGTTGCAAGGATATAGACATTTCTTGGCACATAGAAGCCTTTTGCAAACACATCTGACGTTGGAATAAGATTCTGATACTGCGTCTGAACAGGATTATCCTTATCATCTCTATAACCGGGATCAATGGCATAAAACAATTCTCCGAATATTTTTGAAGCCTCACCACGATTGATTTCATCAATAATAAACACGTAATCTCGTTCTTGTATCCTACTACTATGCTTCTGATTAACCTTGTTTGAGCTTGCGCTTTGATGTTTTTCTCTTATCTTTTTTACAATAACAAATGTATAAGAATCAGCCTGTGTACCAAACATTCTGCCGAAATATCTTCGAATATCACGCACATATTCAAGCGTAATTTCATTGAACAACAGAGTTAATATCTCATGTATACTAACGTTAAGTATTGATGCTTTAGCATTCTGTTCATTAAGAATTGAGACATAACTTTCTGTCATTCCTGTAATAACAAATTCGGAACCATTCACCGTTTTGAATGTTGTGGCATTATCAATAGCATCATTTACAAACTCCTCTAATAGCATCTTCCAATACGTTTCATCACTAAGTTCTTCAACACTCTTTGAAGAATCTATCAGGTTTTGCACTGCCTTACGACAAAATTCCTTAAAGACTCCATCCTTTCTTTCAAAGACTATATGTCCTTCTCCATTATCAATTGGGCGCAAACCCTCTACAAAATCCGTATAATCATAAGACGGATGAAACTGCACAAACATGCTTTCGGCACCCATTTCTTTTGCAATTTCCCGAGCCATATGCGTCTTCCCCGTACCTGGAGCGCCTGTAAGCACGAGATTATGTGTTTGCTTCAACAAATCAATATATGCTTGATACTTCGATGTTTTCATTTCCTTTGGTTCCGAAAAATCATTCATATTTTGTGTTTCTACTACCTTATTATTGTTTTTATTGCTTTGCCATGCATGATAAGATATAGCTGGAATCGTTGTTTCTTGCAACTCTTTAGTTCTTATTTTGTGCTTTATCTCATTAAGAAAAGCAAAATAATGTGCAGCGTTCAGATTCTTTTCAGAAAACACATTCAAGCCTTTTGATTGCAAATATGACTGATTACATGAGTCTAAAGCAATATATTCATAGGGACGAATCCAAAAGAGTCCCATCGTAATATTCCATTTAATACCCTTCTGTTTACAAACTATATCAAACAGGTTTTCAATCTTTTCTTGTTCCTTTTTGAGTACAGCTTCAAACAGATTCCATAGCGGTTGAATATTAGTATCAATATTTTCGCTCCAACAAAAGCACGACATTACCGCAAAAACTATAGGAATACCCTCAAAACTTTCAGGCACTTCGGTTTTTACACCCAATCGTTCTTTGAAGAAAACTGCTATCTTTTTCCGTTTCTCAAAGCTGTTTCCACGATTGAAAATGCCAAAGAAAGTAAAAGGATCTATATCAGGATAATGACCGCCATCATTGGTATGGATATAACTTACATATTGACTATCGAGCGAATACATGATATCTACCAATGCCTTTCTATTGTTTTTAAAGGCCAAAAGCTTATCAGCCATTTCCATATAAAATGGAATCCATGAGAAATTCTGATTCCAACCGAGCTTCTCTATGGCCTGAACAAGTTCGCTTCTCAACGTCCATTCAAATCTTCCTCCACCCAAATCAACACCTGGATTCATTGCCACGTTCCAGTAAACTTCCTTTCCTTTGGTATCGAAGACATGGAAACGGTCAAGCGTTTTGACTACACTTTCGCCGAATTTTGTTATCCAAGCATTATACCGTTGAGCATCTTTTGCATTACCAAAATACTTCAAACTCAAAGCACTGCATGTGGCTTTATGTTCTGGTTCACGATAGAAAGCCAACAAAGCCTCACGATAATTCTCTGTTGTTATTTGGGGATTAGTCAATATTTCCTGCCATTCATCCACACTGATTCCTATATCACAGCTGAATGTTCCTTTTGGTTTTTCTATGATTTGAATATTTTTCATCGCAAAGTTTAATATATTTTTTTGATAGAATCTTTTATAATCAGCCACTACATGAATTAGCCTCAGCATGCAATTTGCTATACCTATTAGATTATCTCCTATGATTGCGTCACATAAAGGCATTTCATTTTTCACAGCAATAACGACAAAACGTTATCTCATACGCATTGCAAAGATAATAATTTATTTTTATAATACTCAACGATGCACATTATTCTTTCTCCTCAACAATAGGTTTTCACCCTCCATGAATATAACTTTTCCCATGTCCTTTCGTTTTGATTGAAACTATATGCGTCACATTCTTTATCAAAAAGAACATGATTCTATTCCTAAATCTACAATCAAACGCATTTTCTACCCTATTAAAGAGCAAAATAATATGAATCAAATCACGCCGTGAAATCAGTCAAAACACAAGGCAAAGAGCATCAAATCACAAGGTAAAATGAATGAGATGAGAAAGCATGATAAGCAACTTCAAAAAGGGATTTGTGATGAAGGACAAAATGATTTGTGTGTTTAAGGCCGCGGAAGTGTGATGCGGAATGTCGTGCCCTGCCCCACTTCAGAGTGCTTAATGAATATTTTTCCACGATGATAGTCCTCAACAATCCGTTGAGTTAGCGACAAACCAAGTCCCCACCCGCGTTTCTTTGTCGTAAAACCAGGCCTAAAAACATTCTTCAAATCCTTTTTTCGAATACCCTTTCCCGTGTCTGTTAAGTCGATAATTATCGTTCGTTCACTCTCTGAAATGCAAATATCGATGCGCCCATTACAGCCTTCCATGGCATCAACGGCATTCTTACAAAGATTTTCTATGACCCATTCAAAGAGCGAAACATTAAGGTTTGCCATCACCTTTTCATTCGACTCATGAAGCGTCATGACTACCGTGTGCGACGTTCTGCTTTGCATATAGGCCATAACTCGGCGCAACACAGCCATCAAGTCCGTTGCTTCAAGCGTGGGTTGTGACCCTATTTTCGAGAAACGATCAGCCACAAGCTGCAGTCGTTTCACATCATTTTCCATCTCAGGCAGCAACAAATCATCAGGATAACTCTCTTTCATGATTTCCATCCAAGCCATTAAACTTGAGATGGGTGAACCGAGTTGATGTGCCGTTTCCTTGCTCAACCCTACCCAAACACGGTTTTGTTCGGCGCGTTTTAGCGTCAACAGGGCAAACAGGGCAAGGCAAACGAAGAGCAAAACCACACTCAGTTGCACATAAGGATACCATGAAAGTCGACGCAACAGCAATGATTCGTCATAACAAACATCTATATATTCACGATGCTTATCTAACAAAATACGAATAACATGCCCCTCGTCACGCATCCTTTTGGCTTGACTGATAGCGTCGTTAAGGCTGTCTTTGCGCGTTTTTCCTTTCAAATCCACATTCCGATAGGTTTGAATCGTCCCCTGATGGGTCATGACTATTACTGGAATAGTATGATTTTCGTTGATTACTTTGAGTACCAACGAGAGGTCAGTATGCTCATCTGCTGCATTCAACGAGCGCATTGCTTCGGCCCAAACCTCCATACGCGCAGTCTCTTCTTTGGCCAAATCGCTGACCAAAAGATGCGAAACTACCAGAGAAGCCAAGGCTATCATCATGGCAATAATAATGAACAAAATGCGTATTTGACGCAGATGGGAAGTCCATTTCATATCAAAAAAAACGCGATTCAACATGATTTATTGTTTCAAATGATTCACAAGACATTATATTTACATTCGAATATATTCATAACCAGGTGACCATTCAGACCAATTTTGGTATAAAAAAAGAGATAATTTTGAATGAAACATCACACAATTGCAAATATCCTATACTTCAATTTAATTTTTCTTACGCTTTAATTTGCAAATTACAATGCAATCAACTAACTTTGCGAAATCTGAAATTAAATAAATTGTTAGTGTGTGTTGGATGCAAATTCAATGACATAACAAACACAATCACTCAACAACAAATATAAAATGACACTTCTAAAAAACATTATCCACTCTAAAGTACCAGAGGACTGGGGCATGTATATGCAAGATCTTGAGAAGAAACCTGCTATTACTCGCGTCAATCTGGCACTCTATAACAACGCCCCTTACAATGGATATCATCACCGGATTCAATTGTCAGTATGTTGCAAAGAGACTACAGAAAGCGGATTACCAAGCCAAGAAGAAAACACAACGCTTTGGAAAATAGAAGATGCTTTCATTGAATTACTGAAGCAAGTTGATGCCATTGATGCAGGTTTAGTGAAAGGGAATAATCGCTTAAACTTTATCTTTTATGTGAAGAAAGCAGGCGATGTAGGAAACAAACTCATTGGAAAGCTGAAAAAGTTATTCCCTGATTACGAGTTCAAACTCACTGAAAACGAAGACAAAGCATGGGAAACTTACTTTGGAACGCTATATCCTGACAAGTATGCTATGCAGGAAATACAGAACAACAAGGTATTACAGACACTGCAAGAACACCATGATAATTCCAACAAGTCACGCCCAATAGATCATTATATCTTCTTTAAGAATGAAGATTCTGCCCAGAATTTCATCACAGTTGTTGAGAAAGAAGGATTCAAAAAGACTTCACAGCGGTATGAAAAGACTGAAGAATATCCCGTAATGATTAGCGTTTCACGCGAAGATGTGCCCAATAACATCCACCATGTCACCTCATATCTATTAGACACGGCAGAGGCGGCAGGCGGTGATTACGATGGATGGGAGAGCCCTGTCGCTACAGATTGAGTTTAAAGGTGCACCACATGCACCTTTAAACTCATTTTTGTTATACCACCTTCTTATTGAAAACCACACCCATTTTGTAAGCATAAATAATCCATGAAATAATCTTTGATTAAATCAAAAAGAGCTATCTTTGTGCTTTAATCAATGAAAAATAAAGATATTATTACGTTAAACCTAAAATAATATGGAAAGAACCTGGAGATGGTTTGGCAAAAATGACAAGATAACCCTTGCCATGTTGAAAGAGATTGGCGTTGAAGGTATTGTCACAGCCCTACATGATGTGCCACTGGGTCAAGTGTGGACACGAGAGAAAATCCATGAACTTAAAACCTACATTGAAAGCTTTGGCATGCGCTGGAGCGTCGTAGAGTCTCTCCCTGTGACTGAAACCATCAAGTATGGAGGCCCAGATCGCGACCAACAGATTGAAGTTTACAAGGAGAGTCTACGCAATCTGTCTGCCGAAGGCATTCATATCGTCTGCTATAACTTTATGCCTGTGCTCGATTGGGCACGTACAAACTTGTTGCATGAAAACCCAAACGGCAGCAGCAATCTTTACTTTTCTATCCCCGAATTTGCTTATTTCGACATTCATATCCTTAAGCGTGAGGGAGCAAAAGATAGCTGGGCAGCCTTTAAAGTGCTTGGTCCTGATGGCAAACCCAATGGGCGTGACATCCTCAAAGAGGTCGATGCATTGGCCAAGACAATGACACCAGAGAAAGACCACGCCCTCGTTGAGAACATAGTCATTAAGACTCAGGGGTTTGTTAGTGGCAATTTCAAGGAAGGTGACAAGCATCCTGTCGCCCTGTTCCGCAAACTTCTTGCCCTCTATGACGGCATAAGCAAAGACCAACTACGTGAAAACATGCGCTATTTCCTTAGTGCCATCATGCCCGTTTGCAACGAAGGTGACATGTATATGTGTGTACATCCCGACGATCCACCCTTTCAAGTCCTCGGACTTCCACGCATTGTAACGTGCGATGACGATATAAAATGGTTCTTGAATGCGGTTAACGACAAGCACAATGGCCTGACTTTCTGTGCCGGAAGCCTTTCAGCGGGTGCACAAAACAACCTACCAGAGCTTGCAAGAAAATATGCTAATCGCACTTGGTTCGTGCATTTGCGCAGCTGTTATGTGTTCCCCAATGGCGACTTTACAGAGGCAAGTCACCTCGGAGGCAGGGCAAACCTCATTGAATTATGCCGTATTTTCGAGCAAGAAGAACTGCAACGGCGAGACAATCCCCATGTGGCGAGACTGCCGATGCGCGTAGATCATGGCATGACTATGCTTGGAGATGAAGATAAAGGCTACAATGCGGGCTATAGTTTCTTAGGCCGTATGTTTGCCATGGGACAGCTTCAAGGCGTCATTGCAACGGTAGATAACGAACAAGGCATAGGTTATCATCAACCGGGATTCTTCGATTAACTTCAAAATTTCTATCATCATGAGACTAACAACGCTATTAAATAGTCACTACAATGCTGCAGAATGGGAGAACAAAGGCTACGAACTACCTCGTTTTGACATTCAAGCCGTTCGCCAAAAGACCTTTGAAGAGCCTACATGGATACACTTTGGAGGCGGTAATATCTTTCGAGCCTTCCCAGCAGCACTACTCAACGACGCCCTAAACTCAGGCAAATATGACCGCGGAGTCATTGTTGCTGAGACCTTCGACGATGAAGTTATCGACAAAGCCTATACACCTTACGACAATCTTTCATTGTTGGTAAGTCTGAAATCCACAGGAACAATTGAAAAAAAGGTTATCGCCAGTGTCACCGAAGCCCTCAAAGCAGACCCTCAACTGCCTGATTGGAAACGACTGATTGACATCTTCTGCAACCCAACCCTGCAGTTAGTATCGTTCACCATCACGGAGAAAGGCTATAACTTCAATGAAGACGACCTTGCACGTGGGCTGAACCCACAGCTTGCTTTGGGCAAGGTCACCGCCCTACTCCACGCGCGTTACAAAGCCGGAAGGCTGCCTGTAACGCTCCAAAGCATGGATAACTGCTCGCATAATGGTAGTAAACTCCAAGCAGGTGTATTCGCTTACGCCGAACGTTGGGCCAAAGACGGCCTCGTTTCCATGGAGTTCGTCGACTACTTAAAGGATGAAAGCAAAGTCACTTTCCCTTGGTCGATGATTGATAAGATTACTCCTCGCCCACATGCAAAGGTGAAAGCGCTGTTAGAAGCTGATGGATTTGAAGACAACGACTATATAGAAACGGCACGACACACGTTTACTGCGCCTTTCGTTAATGCCGAAGAAACTCAATATCTCATTGTAGAAGACCACTATACCAATGGTCGTCCGCCCCTCGAACTTGGCGGAGTGCTGTTCACTTCGCGTGAAACGGTCGACAAGGTAGAGACGATGAAGGTCACCACCTGCCTTAACCCACTTCACACTGCCATGGCTATCTTCGGCTGTTTGTTAGGCTATGACCTCATCTCTGCAGAGATAGCAGACCCTGATATCCGTTGTTTGATTCAGAAAATTGGCTATATCGAGGCCATGCCCGTAGTCGTTGATCCGGGCATTCTCAATCCTTATGAGTTCATAGGTGTATTTATCAACAAGCGATTGCCTAATCCGTTCATGCCCGATACGCCTCAACGCATCGCCATGGATACGTCACAAAAGTTAGCCATTCGCTTCGGTGAGACAATCAAAAAGTATATCAAGCGCGGCTTAGATAGGTCAAATCTCGTCTTGATTCCATTGGTATTGGCTGCTTATGCACGCTATTTGAAGGGCATAGATGACGAGGGAAAACCATTCAATCCCTCTCCCGATCCATTGTTAAATGAACTTCAAGCCATGGTGTCACCACTTGAAATAGGTCATGAGAACCAAGATTTCAGCTGTTTGAAAGCACTCTTCAGCCGCAAAGATGTCTTTGGATTAGACCTTTATGAGGCTGGTTTTGGGCCACAGATTGAGGCAGCTGTTAAAGCGCTCTTTGCCGGAAAGGGCAGCGTTCGCACTACCCTCCACCGCTATGTCATGGCAAGATAACGCCTGAAAAGAAACTATCCGCGCCGTTCCTCTAAAGTAGGTGTGGCGCGGATTGCATTTTATCTTCCTACCTTATAATATAGAACATGCTTTCAATGGAACGGAATGAAAAAACAATCTCACACAAATTATGCCGTAATATGGCATGAATAACACGATGAAATGGCACAAACAATGCGGTAAAATGCCACAAATCACTCCACGAATAACCTAACCATAACAGGAAAACAAAAACAAAGCATGAAACAAAGGATTTTCCTTCTTTCATTCATCGCTAATCCCATGAGCCATAACATGAAAACAACAAGCATTTGAAATGGGGCAACCCATAATCCCATGACATTCAAATCACGATAAGAAAAGTTAAAATCTGCATTGCTGTTACGGCCTCTTTTACCCATGAAATAACGCAACACAGCCGATAACAAAAAAGTGGAAACACAAAATTTATTAAATAATTAAAACAAAAACTTGCTTTTATCAAAACTTATTACTACTTTTACCACCGAAATAGTTGTGTGCATTTCCACCTATGTTCAACGCACTTTGTCTGACCATGAACGCTATCAGAAGACACAGATCGTTATCCGTCATTGGGAAGCACACCATGAATAAACCATCAATTCATGATTGAATGACCTATAAACCAAAGAAAAAAACAATCCATGACCGCATGAATCATGACGTCATGATCCAATATCAAGTCCATCGCATGCCACAAAAAGCATGACAATGGCAATGTAGGTAGTCCCAAAAGTTATACTCTCTAAATCTCTTGTTTACACTTTAAATTCGCTGAGAACTATCAAAACACAAATCAACATTATGAAAATCGTGCGATGCAAGGTCACCGTTCTGCTGCTTATGGCTTGTGGTTTATGCTTAAACCTAAATGCAAAAGGACACTTCCCCTATCAAAATGAGAAGCTGCCGACAGCCCAACGAGTGACTGATTTGCTTCGTCGCATGACATTAGACGAGAAAATCGGCCAGCTAAGGTGTATGCTGGCATGGGACTACTACATTCGAAATCGACAACAGATTGAACTTTCCGACACGTTCAAGAAAGACATTGCAGAAGGTAAAATCGGCATGCTATGGGCCACTTTCCGCGCTGATCCTTGGACAAAGAAGAGCTTAGAAAACGGATTAACGCCTTATCTGGCAGCGCAAACTGCCAATAAACTGCAGCAATATGCCATTCAAAACACACGTCTTGGCATACCCTTGTTCTTGGCAGAAGAGGCACCTCATGGGCACATGGCTATCGGAACAACAGTATTTCCGACGGGATTAGGGCTGGCAGCCACATGGAACAATACGCTCGCTGAAGCCATAGGACAATGCATCGCGCGTCAAATCAGACAGCAAGGAGCACATATCAGCTTCGGTCCTGTACTTGATTTGACGCGCGATCCACGTTGGTCTCGTGTGGAAGAATGCATGGGAGAAGACCCTGTTTTGACTGCCGTTATCGGTGCATCTATGGTGAAAGGACTCGGCGGAGGTAAGCATTCACAACCCCATGCGACAATCCCCACGTTGAAACACTTTGTTGGTTACGGCACAACCGAAGGCGGACAAAACGGCTGTCAGACGGTAGGTGGACTGCGAGATATATGCCAAAACTTCTTACTTCCATTTGAGAAAGCGATACAAGCTGGGGCAACTTCGGTCATGACTTCCTATAATTCACTGGATGGAGTGCCTTCAACGGGCAACCGATGGCTTTATGATGACGTGCTAAGGAAACGTTGGAACTTCTCGGGATTTGTGCTTTCCGACCTCTATAGTATTGACGGATTGTGGCACACCCACCATGTAACGCACACCTTGGCAGAGGCAGGTGGGATGGCATTAAAAGCCGGAGTAGACGTAGATTTGGGTGGACGCGCTTATGCACTACTGCCAGAAGCCTTGGAGAAAGGATGGATAACAGAGCATGATATCGATTCAGCTTGCGCGCGAGTGCTACGCATGAAGTTTGAGATGGGACTCTTTGAACACCCTTATGTCAATGCCGCGGAGGCAAAAACGATTGATAACGAGGCCGACAAAGCCTTGGCATTGAAGGCCGCCCAACAACTCATCACGTTGTTGAAAAACTCAAATCAGTGCCTGCCGCTACAGAGAAAAGCCAAGATTGCCTTAGTAGGACCAAACGCAAACAACGTGTATAACATGCTCGGTGACTACACTGCACCGCAACAAGAAGGGCATGTGAAGACGGTGTTGATGGGACTTCAGACTAAGATTCCTGCGGCACAACTACGCTATGTGAAAGGATGTGCCATCCGAGACACGGCAAACAGCAACATAGATGAAGCCGTTGCAGCTGCTCAATGGGCCGATATTGTCGTTGCAGTTGTAGGAGGTTCGAGTGCACGTGACTTCAAAACAGACTATCAAGCGACTGGGGCGGCAACGGTAAATGCCTCAACTGTGAGTGACATGGAATCGGGAGAAGGCTATGATCGTGCGTCGTTGACCTTGACAGGACGCCAGGAAGAGTTGCTGAAAGCCGTCAAAAAGACAGGCAAACCGCTTGTCGTTGTCTATATAGAAGGTCGTCCTTTACAGAAAAACTGGGCGGCAACACACGCTGATGCCTTGCTAACAGCCTACTATCCCGGCCAAGAAGGTGGGCAAGCGATAGCCGATGTGCTCTTCGGAGACATTAATCCTGCGGGACGATTGCCTATCAGTGTGCCCGTCAGTGTAGGCCAACTCCCTTGTTACTACAATAAACGCATGCCCTCACCCCATGACTATGTGGAGATGAGTGCAGCTCCCTTATATCCGTTTGGCTATGGACTGAGCTACACAACTTTCAGCTATGACAAGATGAGAACAGAGAAAACAGGGCGAAACGCCTATCGTATCTCGTTTGAAATCACCAATACTGGCGACACGGATGGTGAGGAAGTGGCACAACTTTACACGCATGATCAGGTGGCAAGTGTAGTGCAACCATTGCTTCAATTGAAGCACTTCAAGCGCGTTTTCATCCCTAAAGGACAGACAAAATGCGTCACCTTCGACCTTGAGCCCAAAGACTTCTCCCTCATTAATGTCGAGATGCAGCCTGTTGTTGAAGCCCGATCTATTGACATCGGCATAGGAGGTGCGTCAAACAAGCTACCGCTTCATGCCGTCATACAGACCGAAGCTGAGACACTTTCACCACCATATAAATAAGAATGACAATGAATTTGAAGAAAATAATCTGTGCTATCGCAATGCTCATCAGTGCACATGGTGCCTTTGCACAAGGCGATGTGTATGAGCGTTCGCAAACCTATGAGTGGCCAACAGACCCTCTTGTGGTGAAGAAACTAAAGCAATGGCAAGACTTAAAGTTTGGAGTGCTCATCCATTGGGGGCTTTATGCTGTTCCAGGTATCGTGGAATCATGGTCTATTTGCGATGAAAACTGGATTACACGCGACACAACAAAGACCTACGATCAATACAAAGCATGGTATTGGGGCCTATCCAACACGTTCAATCCCACAAAGTTTGATCCCGAACAATGGGCCTCAACATTCGATAAAGCAGGGATGAAGTACATGCTGTTCACAACAAAACACCATGATGGTTTCTGCATGTATGACTCTAAACAAACCGATTTCACGATAGCCCAACATGCTTTTCGCGACAATCCTAAACGCGATGTACTGCGCTATGTGCTTCAAGCGTTCCGCAACAAAGGCTTTATGGTGGGCGAATATTACTCTAAACCCGACTGGCATTCACAGGATTATTGGTGGGATGTCTACCCCATTAAACGCGGACGCAATGTTAACTATGACATCAAGCAATGGCCTTGGCGCTGGAACCGCTTTAAGAACTTTGTCTATGCCCAGACAGAAGAGTTGCTGCGAGATTATGGAAAGGTGGATATTCTGTGGCTCGATGGCGGATGGGTATGCAAGGAAAATGGGCAAGATATCAACATGCCACGCATTGCTTCGCGTGCAAGAGCACTGCAACCGGGCTTGATTATCGTTGACAGAACCATTCATGGACCTTATGAAAACTATCAAACCCCCGAACGAACCATTCCTGAACAGCAACTCAACTACCCTTGGGAAAGTTGTATTCCGCTGTCAAACGATTGGGGATGGGTAAAGAATCCTGTTTGGAAGTCGGCGACAAAGGTCATCAACACCTTGGTAGAGGTTGTAGCAAAAGGTGGAAACCTTGTGCTTGGGGTTGGGCCTACGGCAGACGGACGCATTCAAAAAGAAGCAGCATGTAGGTTGGATAGTATTGGGCAATGGCTGAAACGCTATGGCAAAGCCATTTATAACACGGTGCCAACGCCCTATTATCAGGAAGGAAAGCTATGGTTTACAGCCGATAAAAATGGGCGTCAACGCTATGCCATCTACGCCCTTTCAGACGGCGAAGAAATGCCATCGACCCTGTCATGGCATACCAATGTACCCAAAAGTGTTATGCTCCTTGGAGTAAACAAGAGGCTAAAAATGACAAAAACCAACGATGGGAAGGTAACCGTTAAACTGCCAGAAGGGATGAAAGCTGAACCTTTCGCCTTGCAATTAAACCTATAACACAACACCATTACACGCAAAACATGTTATGAAATGAAGGACTTTAGCACACGATTTGACTCAAATGAGTTTATCGTTCGTGCGACAATAAGGTTTCATTGACCACAGACAATTTTTTAACGCTATATACAATATGCAAAACTCTAAACCTATTATTCAGATGAAACAATCGAAATGTTTTTATCAAAGTATTCAGAGAATATCTTTGATGGCCTTGTTTCTCTTGTTCACAGTCGTCACCTATGCTCAGAATTTCGTGGTGAAGGGCTGTGTAAAAGACCAGGCCGGCGAGCCTATTGCAGGCGCTACAGTGAAGATTTTAGGCACATCTTCAGGCGGAGTCACTGATGTTGATGGCAACTATACTATCAAATGTGCGGCTTCATCAACGTTAGAGTTCAGCTACATCGGGTTCTCTACAAAGGCCATTGACGTGAAAGGCCGGAAGAATATCGATGTTGTCATGGACGAAGGAAGCCAGAACATTGATGAAGTTGTAGTGACTGCACTTGGTATTAAGAAAGATTCCAAGAAGTTAGGTTACGCAGTAAGTTCTATCGGAGCAGCCGATTTGAACCGTACAGGCTCTCCAAGCATTGCCACAGGTCTATATGGTAAGGCCTCAGGTGTAAGGATTCAGACCGCGCCTGGAGGCAATTCTGCCATCTCTGTCTCTGTACGTGGTTTGTCATCTATCACAGGTAACACCCAACCGCTATTGGTATTAGACGGTGTTCCAATTCACAATGGTAATGTAAACAACAATGACTATTGGTCAAACCAACGTATTGCAGCCAATGGCTTGGTAGACATCAACCCCGAAGACATTGAGAATATCTCTATTTTGAAAGGCGCTGCAGCGTCTGCTCTCTATGGTTCTGAGGCGGCAAATGGTGTTATTATGATCACCACGAAAACCGCCTCAAGAGGCACAGGCACTCACATTGACTTCAATGCAAGCATTGGTTTTGACAAGGTTGCATATATGCCCGACATCCAAAAGAAGTTTGGTCCCGGCTATGATAACTGGGCATTAGGCGATGGAGAAGAAGCCGTTACGGGATTACGCAAGATATATAAGGACCGTGCAGGCAATACAATTACAACACCACGCCCTACAATTTACAGCTATGGTCCAGCCTATGATTCAAGTAAATCAATAACCTATTTCGATGGAACTACACGTAATTATAGTCCAATCGACCACAACCAGTGGGGTGATATCTTCCGTACGGGTGTGAATCAGAACTATAACATTGCGATAACAAACGGCACAGAACGTAACAATGTGCGTTTCTCTTATACGTATAATCAAACTCGTTCGATGCAGTATAACTCTGAAAACAGCCGTCATAACTTTAACTTGACGGGAGCTTTCGATGTTACCAACGACATCAAACTCAACTACTCAGTAAGTTATCAACCTCAACGCATCAAGAATAGACCTTATCGTATCAGCCGATTAACCAATAACTACTCGGGAATGTTTGGCGGATTTACAGATATTGCCTATATCCGCGACCACACAGTCACTAGTCTTGGCTACCTGAATGGCGTTGCTCAGATTAATGGTGGCTCACCAAACACGATGACACCTGACGAGACTTTCTTGTATAGTCCTATGGGATCAACCTCACTTATCAGTGAATATTTCTGGAAAGTATTCCGTAACAATGAGTTCGTTAACCACGAACGATTCATGGGAGCCGTTAATCCTACTTGGAAAATCATGGATGGTCTTACGCTCAGCGGACGCATAGCAACAGACATGACGACTGAAAAGATAGAGAATAAAGAATATACTTCAAATGCACATTCATTCTCTACCAACGGCCAATATGATGATGTTTACAAGCTTTCTAACAGCCGTTATCGCATCTATTACGGTGATATCATGCTGACTTATGACAAGACTTTCAACCTGAAACATAACATAACAGCCAGTGCAGGATGGACAGGTCGTCGTGAGGATTACTACATTTCAGCTGTTCGAACGAATCAAGGTTTGACACAAGAGAACTGGTTTAACCTCAACGCTTCAGTGGGAACAAAGGGTGCCGACATGGATAAACAGGATCAACTTCGCACAGGTCTCTTCCTCACCGGAAGCTATGGTTATGACAGTTGGCTCTATCTTGAAGGCACAATCCGCCAAGAAAAGACTTCAACCCTAAAGAAAGGAAACAACACTTTCTATTATCCTTCAGTCAGTGGTAGCGTTATTTATACAGAGTTATTAAAGGAAAAGAAACCTACTTGGTGGGATTATGGAAAGCTTCGCCTATCTTATGGTGTTGTAGGTAATGCTCCTTCTATCTACTTAGCCAATATGGCTTTCAGCCAAGGAACTATCACTCGGTCGAGCACTTACACTTATAACTTCGTACCAACCAATATCGGTAATGAAAGCATTAAGCCTGAACGTAAGCATGAATATGAACTCGGTCTTGAGAACAAATGGCTCAATAACCGACTTGGAATGGAGCTCAGCTACTACTACAATGACATTAAAGACCAGATTCTTACAACCACTTCGGCTTCATCAATGGGTGCAAAAAGCATGTTGATGAACGTGGGTGAGTTGACCAATACCGGTTTAGAAATCAGCCTTTATGGTACCCCTCTCTTGACAAAAGACTGGAGATTAGACTTGAATTTCAATACCGCCTTCAACCGAAACAAGGTGAAGAAGCTCGCCGATGGCCTTGATGTATTGTCACACATGACATGTGATAATGGTGCAGCAAGCTTAGAATCACACGTTGGAGAGGCTATGGGTGACTGGTATGCATACACATATAAGACAGACGATAAAGGCAACAAACTTGTTGGAGCCAATGGTCTCTACATCACAGATACGTCTGTACGTCACAAAGTTGGCAATGCTATGCCTAAGGCAACAGGTGGTTTCGGTGGCATGTTAAGCTATAAGAACTTCGCACTTACATTCAACTTTGACTTCCGTATCGGTGGAGATGTACTCAACTTGCCATGGCAATATATGATGGATGCAGGTAATATCACCGACGCAGTTGGTGTTCGTGATGCTGCAACAGGGGGCATTTATTACTACAGTGACACTGACAAGGCAGAAGATAAGACTTCTATCCATGTTGTAAAACCATCTGATGTACCTAACTATAAGCGTGGAGAAACCAAGATAAATGGCCACTATGTATGGGACAACGGACTTATTCAGAAGGGTGTAAAAGAAGACGGAACACCGAATGATGTCGTAGTAACACAGTTCGAAGTGAATGATAGTCAATACGGATGGGGCACAGGTGCCACCCAGAGTTATGCCGATGCAATTCAAAAGAACAGCTATGTGAAGTGCCGCGAGATAACATTTGCATACACACTTCCGAAGCTACTCACGAAGAAGTTCCATTGCAACAATCTCACGATTGCAGCCTACGTACGCAATCCATTCTATCTCTATCGCAGCTTGAAACTGTTTGATGCAGAGGCAACGGATGGTACAAACTGGATCTATCAGGCACAGATTGGCGGAACAACTGCCACTTCTCGTTCGTTCGGTTTAACGCTTCGTGCAAACTTCTAATATGAATATAGTAAATAAAGTAACAATATGAAAAAGATATTTGGATTAGCCTTAGCTGGGCTTACACTATTGACTGCAGTGTCGTGTAGCGATTCTTCATTCAATTCTAAATACGAAGATCCGAGTAAAACCTCAACCGTTGGCGTGCCACAGGTATTTACTGGTATCCTCTATAAAGGCAATAATTGGATGAATCCCGCGTACTATCGCTATTATGTTCAATCGACAACATCGGGCTTTTACTCTGGAGTTATTGGGAATGCCAATAGTCGTGGCCGATTCAGAGGAGCCAGTGAAGGATATTATAACACGCGTTGGCAGAACTTTTATGACATGCTAACACAGTATCGTTTGCTTGAAGACAACTACAATAAGCTTGAAGAAGCTCAGCAGCCTTCAAACAAAATATTCCTCTTGCTCGGTCGAACCATCATGCAAGCACAACTCCATGAGATGCTTTCTCTATGGGGAGATGTTCCCTATACAGGTGCTTCGACAATATGGAAAACAAGTAACTATGCAGACGCCAAGGCAAAAGATGTATTCGATAGCGATGTAGAAACCTACAAAACGATTCTAAAAGACTTGAAAGAAGTAGGTGATTATTTTGCAGCGGGCAATCTCAATGCCACTGGTTTGGCTTCATTGAAGCGCCAAGACTTCACAGTTGCTGATGGAAAAGCAGACATTTGGCAACGCTATGTAAACTCACTTCGTCTCCGCATTGCCCTCCACTTAGCTACCCATGGCGAATGTGTCAGCGATGCAAAGGCTGCAATCAAGGAAATATTGGAGAATCCTTCAACCTATCCTTTGATTGACGACAACAGCCAAAATCAAGGCGTCGCTGCCGATACTCAAACCGATGAATTCAATTATGGCAAGAGCGTTTCTCAGGCACTTAGCGGTAATGGCAACTGTTCTGGCTCTCAAACAATGCTCGATGCAATGAATGTTGGCGCCAATGGCTACCCTAATGCCAACACCGACCCACGCTTGCCACTCATCTATGACCCTAATCCTATGGGACGATATGTGGCTTATGACGTCAGCAAGAGCAGCACAGAAATCTCTGATTTAGCTACAGACAGTATCAAGGTTTATCAGAGTTTGGGAATCAAGAGCGCTAATTACTACTGCGTGATTGACTCACAAGCTGTGCAAGGTTGGGCTACTTATCAAGGTAATGAGCATCTAACCTTCAGCTGGATCAATGCTGCTGAAGTTAGTTTAAGCAAGGCAGAATGTTACTTGAATGGCTATGGTGTGGCAGCAAATGCAACCAAGGCTAAGGAGTGTTTCGTTCAAGGTGTGGCACAATCATTCGAATATTACAAGAATCTTAAAACCAAGAGCACCCTCTACAAGGCTGTTGATGCTACACATTTCAACGATAGTTATGGTGGCAAACGTGTGACAAAACTACCTACAGAAGCACAGGCTATCGCTTATGCTAACAACATTTGGGATGGAAGTGAGAAGGTTGTTGCAACACAATTGTGGTTGAACTTCAGCTTCACTAATGAGTTGGAAGCATGGAATGTGGTACGCCGCACGGGCTTCCCAAAGGTTACTTTCGCCACCGATGCACAGGCAAGCAGCTATCCAACGCCTGCACATCGTCTGCCTTATACCAGCGATGAGCTCACCTACAACGCCGAAAACGTTCAGGCTGTCATTGCAAAGAAGTATAAAGAGCCAACGGGTTATTACACAAAACTCTTCTGGGCAAATCCGCAAGACTACTATAATATGGTTACATCTCACTAATATTTGAGCATACCATTCATTCAAAAGAAGCATCAGGGCTTGGCTCTGATGCTTTTTTATTGTCCAAAACCTTTTCCCTTCTGGAGGAAAGCACAAGGCAGCGGCATCTCTTTGATGACGAGGACCTTACGACATGGTATTTTAAAAGCTATGAAAACATGCGCCAAAATGAATGATAACTCACGGCAATAAGATAGTAATTGCGCCCCCATCTGCCTGCGATTACAAAAGACCCGAAGGGAAAACACTTTTTTGATGAAACTTGTTTTGCCACCACTTTCATGCGCAATAAATAACAACGGCAAATCAACCTCCTGACTTGGAGCATACAAAAACGTGAGTTCGACGAATTCAGAACAATGAA